>ERZ650309.11-NODE-11-length-167484-cov-19.225307_pt1 | contig 167484 bp, 163 predicted proteins | sample MGYA00376245_ERZ650309 | MGnify/ENA primary metagenome ERZ650309 (study PRJEB26733, sample SAMN07839294) | wastewater metagenome | biome: urban; feature: wastewater treatment plant; material: waste water | place: USA: North Carolina | collected 2016-04-26 ... | reverse complement strand
ACCTGCACCTGCACCTGCACCTGCACCTGCACCTGCACCTGCACCTGCACCTGCAGCGCAGACTACAACGGCTCCAGCTGCTATACCAGCTCCAACTGTAGCAGCCCCTACCCAAGTAGTAGTTACAGCTGCAGACGGCAAGCCTTATGAGGGGCATATCAAATGTGAAGGGAGTAATTGTAAGATTGATGCCTTCTTAACTAAAGGTTTCCGTACCTTCGGCCAATGCCAAGTCTGTCATGGGATTGATGGCGGCGGCAGTACCATCGCTCCTAGCTTACTTCTCAGACTACAGCAACTTGATCATGCTACTTTTATAAATCGCGTTACCAATGGCTATAAAGGCCAAATTGGAGTGATGCCTACTTGGAAAGATAATCCGAATATTATGAATAATATTGAGAACCTCTATGCCTATCTGAAAGCACGTTCAGACAATGTTATTCCAGCAGGTAATCTGGAGCGGTTCTAATGAAATTAGCTTACCACGCTAGGAAATCATTTAAATTTAAGACCGTGGGTTTACAACTGTTTGCCTGTGCTGCATTGGTATTGTCTTCGCCTCTCCAAGCTGACAATACCAATGCCAGCACAGATTCTGGTAGGTTTTCGCCTGCTAATACTTTGCTCTTTGCCACTAATCACATGCAAACCGTAAAGCCAGAGCAAACCCTTGTTTATGATGTCCAACAATCTGGCAGCATGGTAGAAGCGCTTAAAGATACCGTGACTATGAAATTAGCCACTAAAGATGCGACTCATAAAGAAACTGCCATCGAGTTTATGACTGGTGAGCATAACCGTTGGGTGCCTCCCTTTACTAACCCCGAAGGAAATCCGGTTTTAATGCTATTTTTGCAAAATGATATTCACGATATGGAACGCATTAATGGTGGGCAATGGCGGCATTTTCAGAAATACATCAAGTTTGCACTCGAAAATTCTGATGTGAGCGAGACTAGTTTTAGTTATGCAGGTAAAACCCTACAAGGTAAAAAAGTCAGTATTCAGCCTTATCTAAATGACCCAGAGAAAGGCAAATTTAATAATCAAGCTTTTGCGAACAAGCAATATGAATTCATTGTCTCTGCCGAAGTACCAGGAGGAATTTATAAGATCGTTACCGATGTGCCCAGCTCTAGCGAAGATCAACCGATCGCGCATAAAGAATTGTTGCTGCGTGCACCCTAAGAAGCAGCGATAAACTGGCCTAACTAGGTCGTACTTGAAACTTAACGAGGAGTTATTCGTATGAAGAAGTGGACTAAACCCAGCTATAAAGACATGCGCTATGGCTTTGAAATTAATCTATATATTCTAAATCGTTGATCTAAGTCGCCTCCCCTGTACATTGACCGTTTACAGGGGAGTTCAAAGGAGGCCAGCATGCTTACCCCTTTAGGCCTAAAAAACTGGCTATTTTATTTCTTGTGTGTCTTTTATTTTTTTCAGGCCGCAAATCTCCAAGCGAATCCAACAAACCCAGCTAAACTTTTAGTTCTCGATTTTGAGCTACATGATTTTACCCAGCTACCAGCCCCCGCTGCAGAACTAACACGCACTCAAACCGCTCAAGGCATTTTAGCTGCGGCCTTACAAACTGCTGGTTATGCTTTAGTAGCTATAGATAAGAATCTACAAAATCAGGCTAATCAAGGTTTTGGTTATTTAGTCAGCCACCCAGATAAAGCCGCCGAACTTGGTAAAACTCTACAAGCCGATTATGTCTTAGTCGGGCGTGTACAAAAACCTAGCTATTTATTTGCTTATTTGATGGTGCAAGTAGTTGAAGTTAAAACTGGTAAACAACTCGCTGAATTCAGCCGCGAAGCCAAAGGCGAAGCAATAGAAGCAACCCGCCGTGCTTTACTCCAAATCGCCGCTGACATTCCCACAGCTTTGCCCACTGCTAAGGCCAGTACTAGTCCAAGTGAGGCTTTAAGCTTTAGTGCTCCAATTTATCAGAAAAATACCTCCAAAGATTTTGATACAGTTATTGATGATTTATTGTTTGCTATTAGCCAACACAATTTCCGTTTAACCGAACAATCCACTATTGGGCAAGCGATTGCTGAGCGTGAAACAAAAAGCTTTCCTAAAATAACGGTACTGCATTTTTGTAATCTCACTTATGCGCAAGCTTTACTGGAGAAAAATATTGCCTCTCCTTTACATATGCCATGTCGAATTAGTGTGCGCCAAGTGAATAATCAAGTGGTGATTGAAACCCTACTACTACCGAATAACGCTGCGGAACAAGCTTTTATAGATGAAATTAATCAAATCTTGCAGGAAATTGTAAATACTGGAGCAGCAGCCTAGTTCTTTTCCTGCCTCATCCCAACAAGGAGTAAGCTAATGCCATTCAGTGCTCACAAAATCCAAACAATTACTAGCCGCTTATTGGGTGCTTTAGTGTTAACTTATTGTGCAGTCGGCAATTCACTCGCCGATACCACACCGCCACCAAATGATTATCCAACCCAAGCACGGGTAGAATATGTATTTGGCTGTATGAATAAATATGGGGGTGAGAATTATGATCATATGTACGGCTGTGTCTGTGCTATCGACAAAATCGCTGAGAAAATCCCTTATGCTAATTTTGTCGCTACCAGCACTTTGGCTGTGATGAGTAAAACCTCCGGAGAACGTGCTGCTGCCTTTCGGGATGCGGGGGGTGGACGTGCTGCGATTAAAGCTTTTGAGACTTTTCTTGCGGATAGTGAAGCAAATTGTGGCTTGAAGAAGAAAAAGAAGGTGGCTAGTTAAGGAAGATTATCTAAACGGGTTTAATAAGCAATTAGGGCAGAACAATCTGCCCCAATTCACTTCGTCCTTGTTAGCGCATCGTCTTGTTTAAGCTAGGTGGCCCTTGGAAGCTATTACGCACACCTAAGCCCCACCATAAAGCTAATAAAACCAACCCCAAGGCCACAATCAGATACAACACTTTATCATTCGGCGGTTGTACACCCACCCAAACCAAGACTAAGCCACCCAGCGTAGCAAGCACGGCAATCACTTTAGATAAAGCCCCTAAATTGAACGGGCCTTTATGTGTCCAAGTGCGACCCTCTGCCCATATCCCTGCTGCGGTTGGCATAATGTAGGATATATATAACAACACCGCACAACCTGTGGCTAAGACTAAGAAAGCATCGCCATACAAAGTAGCAATAATCGCCGCAACTGCTGCTGTCCAGATAGCATTCACTGGAGTTTTATGTGTGTCATGTACTTGCTTTAAACTATTGGAGAACGGCAAGCCACCGTCACGGGCAAAGGCATACGTCATCCGCGAAGCTGAGGTTACACAAGCTAGACCACATAAATAATTACAGACTAAAATGCCCGTTGCCAAGACTAGTTTCAACCAAGGTGGAACTGAACCTAATAAGGCATCAAGGAAGCCTAAACCTTGCTTTACTCCGTCGGTAAGATTAGGCATCACTAAGATAAAAGTACAAACCATGATATAGCCAAATAAAGCTGACCAGAACACAGCATTCATAATACCTTTAGGTACATTAGCGGCAGCATTTTTCGTTTCTTCGGCAGTATGCGCGGAAGCATCAAAACCAGTAATTGTGTAAATGGTCAATAGCAAACCCAATAAAAAGACCACGATCACTGAATCATGCTGCGGCCATGCACTGCCTTCCATGCCTGTAAAATTAGTTAAGGTAAATAAGCGACCAAAATCCAAAGGAACCGGAGAGAAAATTAATAAACTGATAATCAAAGAGATGGCTACCACAAAGATTAAATAACCTGATAAATCCGTCAAACGTGTGGTTAAGCGAATGCCTAAATGATTGAGTAAAGCTTGAGACAGCGTCACTCCAGCGATAAATAAAGTCTGATGCCAAAACCCAAAGCTACTGGTATCTACTCCAAGCGCAGGTAGGAACAAGGATTTAAAGAAAGGATCATAGACACCGAAATTGACCGAAGCTGTAACAAAGACCAGGCCCAGTAAGTTAAACCAAGCAGCTGTCCAACCAAAGCCTTTACCGCCTAGAATTGAACCCCAGTGATATAAGCCACCTGCAGTCGGATAAGCTGAGGCAATTTGCGCCATCCCTGCAGCAACTAAGCCTGCAAAACAAGCACCCACTAGCCAACCCAGACCGATACTTGCACCTCCACCTGCACCTAAAGCTGAAGGAAAGGCACTAATACCGCCCGCTAAAATACAGATAATTGAAAATGAAATCGCGAAATTTGAGAACGCACTCATGCGCCGAGACAGCTCTTGCTTATAACCAATACTGGCTAACAGCTTGGCATCATCATCCAACCTTTCCTCACTCATACGGATCTCCTAAGCTACTGTGGCAGTTTCATTCTAGACTCATCGCACCGATAAATCCGCAAATAAACTGGGCAAATTCCTAAATAAACTTAGTAAAAGTATGAAAAATTTGGTTTATTTGCAGCTGAGCTTTAGATCGAAGGAGGCAGTTTACAGACGCTCTAAATACGCCACCCCACCCAATTGACGCATTTGCCGTAAGATAAAACGTTGGCGCTTTTGAATATAACGTGAAGGCTTAACCACGCTATACACTTCAGGAAGTGGTAAGACGGCCGCTAATAAGGCTGCATCTGACTCTGAGAGCTTCGCTACAGGCTTTTTGAATAAGAAATCGCTGGCGGCACCCACGCCATAATCCGCATCACTGAACTGAGCAATATTTAAATACACTTCGAGAATGCGTTCTTTACTCCAGAGGGTTTCGATTAAGATCGCTAAGCCCCATTCCATTCCTTTACGTACATAGCTACGTCCACCCCAGAGAAATAGATTTTTCGCTACCTGTTGAGTAATCGTGCTACCACCACCGCTGGATTCACCTTCTAAAGCAGCTTGAATCGCCCGCTCAGTTGCACCTCGGTCAATTCCCCAATGTTCAGGAAAACGTTGATCTTCTGCCGCCACCGCAGCGAGCGCCACTTGGGGCGGAATGTCATCCATACTCACCCAGTGATGATGAACTGTCGGAATAGAATCGTCGAACCAAGAGGCTAGCGATTGTTGCAACATAAAGGATGAAGTCGGCACAGGTACGACGCGAAAAATTAGCAGCAGCAAGACCACTAGCAGAAACAATAAAAGTGGAATCCGCCAAAGCCAATGCAGATAAGTTAATTTAAAGCGTGGTAATGCCAACAAAGCCGAGGTTTATCCTAGAAAAATGGACACTCTAACCAATTCACTGTGTGGGGACAATAGGCGCTTTTACCAAATGCTGTGTCACCACACTACAACAAAGGTGTCTTCAATAATAAAGCCATTTGCTCAGCGAAGGGAGCAAAACCCTGATGCTGAGTAGTAAAGTTTGATAATAAGCCGAATTGAGTTTCAATCGCTGACTCTACTTCTGAGTCGATTTGCTCAATCATTTTTAGACTCAAGCCACAATGTTGGCGACCAAACTGGTGCAATATTTTACGCTTAGGCCAGCGCTTAGAACCTGATAATAACAGAGCCATAGAATCTTTTGGTAAGTAAGGCACTGTACTAACAATATCAAATATTGGTGCCAACTTACGTTCGGCTTGAGGCAAAGTTCCAGTCTGATAATCGGCTAGTGAAGAATACAAAACTCCATAATTTTTTAAATGTGCATCGCCATTGCGTACTCGTACATTCAAATAGGTGAGCTTATAAAAATCAGCTAAGGCTTGAGCGTGTTGATGAGGAGAAATGAACTGGCGAATAGTATGGGTACACGCTTCTAAAGAGCTATCATATTTGGCTCGGGTAGGTTTGCCCTGTAACACACAAAAATCTTCAAACCCTAATGCCATACCTTCAGACGTTAAATCAAATCGCTCCGTTATCAGCAGTTGGGCATTATCACTCAAGTAGAAATTAGAGACCTCCAAACCTGCTGCACGTGCAATGCTTAAGCAGACATATTCATTGCAAGCTAAATGGGGATAATCCTCTGCCCAGGTTTTCACAATATAATGTCTCAAAGGCAGAGTGAAATGCTGTTGCAAGGGCATGAGTACTTTAGGTTGTACCCCAGCAACCCCTGAATGAGTCGCATAACGCACGAGTAATTGCGCAAATAAATCTTCGTCCGTGCTGCTCACTAATTGATTTAAGGTGAGCGGCTGGTCCGTTAGAAAAGCCAAGGACTGACCCGCCACACTATAAGCTAAACGTCCAATTTGGTGACGGCCTAATAAAGCCAATAAACTTAAATCATCACTACCATAGTGCTTCGCCGTCATTTGCTCCAAAGCCCAACGCAAAGCGCCTTCGGGTAAATTCATTTGAAAAATGGGATGTAACTCAGGGTATTGATAACTGGCTACCCGCAAAGGCATGGTGAGTGATAGTGCATCGTTTGTGCGAGCCTGATAACTAAATGTATGCTGGTTAGCTTCTTTTTGTAACTGGCCGATAAATGCGGGCGTATCAGTGTGCTCTAAATAGACATCAATATCCGCCATACACACCTCGCAACTCATCCAAGGTTGGCAAACTTTTATCCCGACAACATAACTCTTTACCTAATACATTAAGCACCATTTCTACCTTACGAATGCCTAAGTCGGAGTAGTCATTACGCTCTAAAGCTCCAATGGTGGTACGGTCTAAACCACATAAGTCGGCTAACTGCTGCTGAGTTAAACCTTGAGTACGGCGAGCTTGGCGAATAGTTTGGCTTAGTGCTGCTAACATGACGAATATAGCTATCAAAATTTAGATTTTTAGTGAAATTGATGAATATATACATCATTGTCGCTCTTTGCAAATACGCCAAAGCATATCATTCAGCCTAGATAGATGTTCAAGCAACACAACATTTACAATAGCGGTTGCCTCAAGAGACTAGAGCTTCACACCTCGCTACTCTATATCTAGGTGCTTAAATTATTTTCTCATTGAATCGATTAACGACTATTTTTTATTTTAAACTCAACGCTGCTTCAAATAACCGTTGGTCGGCTGTATAATCTTGACTAAACCCTAAGCATCGACGAAAAATCACATGAAATGTAGCACCTTATCCTACAACACTAATTCCGTAGCTTTCCTATACAGAATTTTCCTGTATAACTCGTTCTACATAGTTTCTATCTAATAAACTGTTAGAGTAAAATTGCTCCTCAAACTACAATCTATTGGATTAAAGATATATGAGACTAAATCAATCTTTTATAGAAGACATAAATAATACACTTGAGGATTCAATATTCACATTAAATGATTTCAAGTTATCTTATCCAGGTAGCGGGCCAAATTATATCAAGATACTATTTGCACATATTCCATAATATGAACTTTATTTATACGAAACAACAGAGAAATGAGAGCGTACAGTATCAGAAACTTTTAATTTTGGTAACAAAGTAACTCATCATGAAAAGATAGAAAAATCATGTATAAGAATGACTCCAGGTCGCTACAAATTAATAGACACAATAGAAATAAATGAATTCGACGAATTATTACCACATATTAAAAATTGATGTCATTTTATAAAAAACGACTTGCGGGCAAAATCTCCAAAATATGATCCATTAGAAGAATTAAGGAAAAAATTTGAAGAAGAAATAGAAAATATCATAAATGACCCAAATGGATATTTCAATAATGATGAGATACTGAAAATAAATGAAAAATTTGAAGCCTTATATAACAAGATAGAAGAACTAAAAGAAGAATACTCCCTTACCAAAGAACAATTAAAACAAGTTAGAGAAGAGCTTGCGGAATTTAAAGAGAGTGCAAAATCTTACCCCAAAGGAATGTGGGCTAAAATCACAAACAATAAATTAACCAGTACTCTAGGTACTCTATTAAATTCAAAAGAAGGTCGAGAGTTATTATTTGATCAAGTTAAAAAACTACTAGAACAATTAACTTAAGCAACATTTAATTCTAACGAGTATTCGTTCGACGACGGACGCAGTGACAGCCCATGTCTTCGTCCAACCTACTCCCTACCGCGCTCGTCATGTTGGACGTTCAGGCTGTAGAACAACCTCTGTACCCTTTTTTCTAATTTGAAAATTTACTTAAATCCACTCACTGCCCCGGCACAACCCGCGTCTCCACCCGACAATTCCCCGCAATTGCACAAGCCTGTGTTGCCGAAAAGGTTTGTAAGTGCTGATCAACTTGATTGGCATGATTCTGAACTATCTGCATGGTTTGCATTTGTATTTGCTGCTGTAACTGCAACTGCTGCAAAGTCAAGGCTTGCTGCATTTGCTGCTCAAGTTGAGCTTGTTGCGCCGAACTTAGCGTGTTTGCAGAGGTAGCCACCTGTTTTTTCAGCTCACAAGCCTGTAACCCCCAGCACATGACTACTACTAATAATAAGGTTTTTAGATAAGAATACATGCCTTAACTCCTTAGCTTTGCTGAAGATTTCTCAGCCGTGTGGGGATCATGCTAATATCCGCGCTCTCGCAACTGGGGAAAGTCCATGACAGCGGCTCTAGCGATCACTGATTTACGTAAAACTTATGATAATGGCTTTACAGCGCTCAAAGGGATTAACTTGAGCGTACAACAAGGCGACTTCTATGCACTCTTAGGCGCGAATGGCGCAGGCAAATCCACGACAATTGGTATTATCAGCTCCTTAGTCAATAAAACTTCAGGCAGCGTGAGGATCTTTGGTTATGACCTCGATACGCAGCGCGAACTGGCTAAATCCCAAATTGGCTTAGTCCCACAAGAATTCAATTTCAATGTGTTTGAACCAGTCGGGGAAATTCTGATTAATCAAGGCGGCTATTATGGAATTGAACGTGCTATTGCTGCTGAACGTGCCGAAAAACTCTTAAAGCAGCTTGGCCTTTGGGAAAAGCGTAAAGAGCAAGCGCGGACTTTATCTGGTGGGATGAAGCGCCGCCTGATGATCGCCCGTGCTTTAGTCCATGAGCCACGCTTACTCATTTTAGACGAACCCACCGCAGGCGTAGATATTGAAATTCGCCGCTCCATGTGGGAATTCCTCACCGACCTGAATGAGTCAGGAATTACCATTATTCTCACCACTCACTATCTAGAAGAAGCCGAAAGCTTATGTCGAAATATTGGCATTATTGACCAAGGCCAATTAATCGAAAACACTAGTATGAAAACCTTGTTGAGCCGCTTAGATACGGAAACTTATGTCTTCGATTTAGTCGAACCTATCGAACAGATTGAAGATAAAGGAGCTTGTCATTTTGAATTACGCGACCCAACCACACTCGAAGTGTCTTACCACAAAGAAGATTTTTCTTTGAATCAAATTTTTGCCTTCCTCAATCAGAAAGGCTTACAAGTCTTAAGTATGCGCAATAAAACCAATCGCCTCGAACAACTATTCATTGATTTAGTCGAGGGGAATAAAGCATGAATGCTCAACAAAAATGGACAGCTTATTACACGATTCTAATCCGTGAAGTCTTACGCTTTTCACGGATTTGGATACAGACCATTCTGCCGCCAGTGATCACCACCGCTTTATACTTCATTATCTTCGGTAACTTAATTGGCCCCGCGATTGGTGAAATGCACGGCTTCACTTATATGGAGTTTATTGTCCCCGGTCTGATTATGATGGCGGTGATTACCAACTCGTATGCGAATGTGGTGTCCTCTTTTTATGGGAGTAAATTCCAAGGCAATATTGCAGAAATGCTAGTGTCGCCGGTGCCGAATTGGATTATTTTAGCGGGCTTTGTCAGCGGTGGGATTGCCCGTGGGATGGCTGTGGGTGCTGCAGTGACAATGGTGTCTTTAATCTTTAGTAAGCTGTATATCGAACATCTATTTGTAATGTTCACCATTGGCTTATTGACCTCCACCCTATTCTCCCTAGCGGGTTTAATTAATGGGGTTTACGCGAAAAGTTTCGATGATATTTCTATCGTGCCAACTTTCGTGCTCACGCCTTTAACTTATCTCGGTGGTGTTTTCTATTCGATCACGATGCTACCGGAGATTTGGCAAAAGATTTCCCTGCTCAATCCTGTGCTATATATGGTCAATGGCTTCCGGTATGGCGTGTTAGGTATTGCGGATATTCCGATTTGGATTAGCTATTTGATTATTTTAGGTTTTATTGCGCTATTAGCTAGCTTCAGTATGTATCTACTCAATCGCGGAATTGGGATTAGAACTTAAGCATCTTTAGGTGCAGCATGAATAGTTTCGAGCAGTCATGAGGGGTCAACGATGTGGGATAGTATCTGCTCTTTACTTCTAAGCCTCAGTGTTCAACTCTCCGCCTGCCAAGCCGATACCCCCCCAAGCTTAAATGGCTATATTGAAACTGAAGTTTTACGCATAGCTGCCACCACTAGCGGGCGTATTGATCAAATGTATGTGAATACGGGGGATCAAGTCGCTAAAGATCAGCCCTTATTTGCCTTGGACTCTGAAGCAATTCGTTCCCCCAAAGCAGCTCAGGTAGAAAATCGTTATTATCAAGCGGAAGAGTGGGTGAATGCAGGCACGCCTGTCTTAAGTTTAGTCGCTGCCGATCAATATAAAATTCGCTTTTTCCTACCCGAAACAGCACTCGGTAGCATAAAAGTAGGTGATCCTCTCCGCTATCAATGCGATGGCTGCTCTAGTACACAGCAAGCCACGATTCGCTTTATAGCCAACTCAGCGGAATACACGCCCCCTGTGCTGTATACCAAAGAACAGCGCGCTAAATTGGTTTATCTAGTCGAAGCAAGTCCCATAGACCCCAGCCATTTGCATGCGGGACAGCCTGTGAGTATTTGGCTCAATCCTCCAACGACTCAGTAGCCATGAGCAGCTCCAGCGAATACGCGATTGAAGTTGCAAACCTCACCAAGCGCTTTGGGGATAAAGTGGTGGTTGATCAATTATCTATGCAGGTGCGCAAGGGTGAAATTTATGGCTTTCTAGGGCCGAATGGTTCTGGCAAAACCACCTCGATTCGCATGATGTGCGGACTATTAACCCCGGATGGCGGAATGGGGCAAACTTTAGGTTTGGATATTTTCTCGCAAGCTGCGCAAATTAAACGCGAAGTGGGTTATATGACTCAACGCTTTGGTTTATATAGCGATTTAACTATCCGTGAGAATTTGGATTTTGTGGCGCGTGTTTATGCCATGAACCAACGCAAGCAGCGCGTGAATACTGCTTTAGAGCGCTTAGGTTTGGTTGCAAGGCAAAAGCAATTAGCGGGTAGTTTATCGGGAGGTTGGAAACAACGCCTAGCTTTGGCAGCCGCACTTTTACATCAACCCCAATTACTCTTATTAGACGAGCCTACTGCCGGGGTTGACCCGCAAGCACGCCGAGATTTCTGGGAACAAATTCATCAATTAGCGGCTGATGGCATTACTATTCTAGTCTCCACCCACTATATGGACGAGGCGGAGCGTTGCCATCGCTTAAGTTATATTGCTTATGGGCGCTTACTGGCAACTGGCACCCCACAAGAATTAATCGAGCAGAGTGGCTTACATACTTGGACCGTATCAGGGGCTGCTATGGCTGAGTTAAGTAAGCAATTAGTCGCACTAGCTGCAGTCGATATGCATACTCAATTTGGCAATACGCTGCATATTAGCGGTAAAGATCCGTTGGCTTTAGCTCAAGCCTTACAGCCCTTTCAGATTGCCAACCCAAGTTATCAATGGTCAGAAAGTCAGCCTACGTTAGAAGATGTGTTTATTTACCTTATGCAACAAGCCACTGATAATTTTCAGCCAGCAGGTAAAACATGAGTTGGCGGCGCTTATGGGCGATGATGCTAAAGGAGTTCATTCAATTAAGCCGCGACCGTCTGACTTTCGCCATGATGGTCGGAATTCCCATCATGCAATTACTCATGTTTGGCTATGCAATTAATACGGATCCCAAGCACCTCACTACAGTTTTAGTCGTTTATGATCAAGGCAGTTTAACGCGTAGTCTGGTGCAAGCCCTACAAAACTCCGGCTATTTTCAAGTAGTCAATAATGACGCAAATGCGCAAGTCGCCACTGACATGCTCGCTCAAGGCGAGGCGCAATTTGTTTTGACCATTCCAGCGAATTTTGAACGGGATCTCATTCGCGGCAATTACCCAAGCTTACTGTTAGAAGCGGATGCGGCTGACCCTGCTGCGACCGGCAATGCGATTGCTAGCCTCCAACAACTAGCTGAGTCGGCTTTACGCCATGATTTAACCGGAGCTTTAAGCTATTTAGCGCCCCCAGCGAATAGCTTTGAATTAAGGATTCATCGCTTATACAACCCCGAAGGGATTACTCAATACAATATTGTGCCGGGCTTGATGGGCGTGATTCTTACTATGACCATGATTATGATGACTGCTTTAGGCATTACGCGCGAAGTCGAGCAAGGTACGATGGAAAATCTCCTAGCCACTCCGATCAAACCGCTAGAAGTAATGATCGGTAAAATCGCGCCCTATATTTTGATCGGCTATGTACAAGTTGCCGTAATTTTACTGATGGCACGGATTTTATTTAATGTGCCTTTTGTGGGTAGCCTAAGCTTGCTTCTATTTAGCGTGATGGTGTTTATTTTCGCCAATTTAACTATCGGCATTACCATTTCAAGCACGGTACGCAATCAAACCCAAGCAATGCAAATGAGCTTCTTCTTTTTGCTACCATCCATTTTACTCTCTGGCTTTATGTTCCCCTTTCGAGGGATGCCGCGCTGGGCGCAAATCATTGGCGAGATGTTGCCAAATACGCATTTTCTGCGTTTAGTGCGTGGCATTATGCTCAAAGGCAACGGTTGGCATGAGGCATGGCCACATTTACTGCCGCTAAGTATTTTTATCTTCGTCGTGATGTTGATCGGGATAAAAAAATTTAGACGAACTTTAGACTAAGCGACTAACCAAATAAGACCTGCCATGATCACTAGGACAGCTAGAATCAGAATATAAACTAGCATCCGGGCGCTAGCTAAGGGTTCGAAAACGGATTCTGGATATTTGTGCATGATAGCCTCCTCTCGCTTGCTGGCTATACTGAATTTTTTTAGTTCTTATTGAGGAGAGGTTTTACCCTAATGCTCCTTCTCCTTGTTAACCAGTATAGACCTAAGCCAATTAGAATCTCTAAATGGCTGATAAGAGGCTAATCAGCTGGCTTTTCGATCACAGCAATGATTCCACTAAGCGTAAATCCGCCTCCGTATCCACCCCAGGCCCCGGAATCTTTTCCGCTAAATCCACATGAATTCGATAGCCATAATATAAAGCGCGGAGTTGCTCTAATTTCTCTAATTGCTCTAATGAGCAAGGCTCTAAACCTGCAAAGGCTTTCAAGAATTCAGCTCGATACGCATACATTCCGACATGACGCAGTGCATATTGCGAGACTGAATAACTCCCAGCTTTCGCGGCATCACGCTGAAAAGGAATTTGTGCACGACTAAAATAAAGTGCTAAGCCATTCATATCTTTGACCACTTTGACAATATTCGTGTCTGCTAATTCATGCTCGGTTTGCAAGGGTGTGGCTAAAGTAGCCATCATCGCTTCCGGGTGGGTTTGCAGATTATTCGCTAGCTGATAAAGATTTTCGACTGGTGTCAAAGGCTCATCGCCTTGTAAATTCACCACCACTTGATCATCCGCCCAGCCATAGATTTGCACAACCTCCGCTAAGCGATCACTGCCGGTTTCATGCGCGGTTGAAGTCATGCATACCGTTGCACCGAAGCTCTCACAGACCTCTTGAATACGTTGATCATCCGTCGCCACTACAATAGTCGCGAAGGCTGCTTGCGCTTGAATAGCGCGCTCATACACATGCTGAACCAGCGGCTTACCTTTCAATAAGCGTAAGGCTTTCGCTGGCAAGCGGGTTGAACCATAACGCGTAGGGATGACTAAAACCGGCTTCATTCGGCTAAGCTCTCTACTTCTTCTTGAGTCAGTTCGCGTGCTTCTTCTTCGAGCATCACCGGCGTACCATTTTTGATCGGATAAGCTAAACGCGCTGCCTTAGAAATCAACTCTTGCGCATCCTTATCATAAATCAATTTACCCTTAGTCACTGGGCAAACCAGAATATCTAACAATTTCCTATCCACGATGTGTTAACTCCTTAAGGCGTTGTACTAAGCGTTCGGCAAATACTGCCTCTAACTCCGCTGCAATCGGCAAATACCAAGCGTTCTTAATAGTTTCTGCTGGAAAATTTCGACATTTTACCGCATCTTTCTCTGTCATCAGTATTGGTAAATCATCCCGAAACTTAAGGTCTTCAGCAGTAAAAGCATGATGATCAGGAAAAACATGCTCGATTAAATTTAAACCCGCTGATTTTAAATGACTAAAGAACCGTGCTGGATTACCAATCCCTGTAACTGCATTTACACTTTGCCCTTGAAATAAACTCAAAGCGCATTGTTCTTCTCCCACTAAAGACTGTAAGTTTTCACCACGGATATGCATGGAATATTCGCCCTGTTCTGCTATTCCATTGGTAACTACAAAATCACAGTCTTGTAAGCGTTCTGGTTTCTCGCGTAGTGGGCCTGCAGGCAGGCAATAACCATTACCAAAGCGCCGTGCTCCATCGATCACAGCAATCTCTAGGTCACGTTTCATACGATAATGCTGCAAGCCATCGTCAGAAATCACTAGATTGCAATTAGTGCGCGTGAGTAAGTGCACAATCGCTGCATTACGATCTCGCCCAATCACTACAGGGACTGCAGTACGTTGAGCAATTAATAAAGGCTCATCGCCTACTTCACTCGCAGTCTTTTTCACATGCACAAATTTGACACCCACCTGCTTGCCACCAAAGCCACGACTCACTACCCCTGGCCGATAGCCTGCTGCACGCAATTGCTCAACTAGCCAAATCACTAGCGGAGTTTTACCCGTACCGCCTACCGTAATATTTCCAACCACAATAATAGGTACGGAAAAAGGCTGTTGCTCCAAGCTCAATTTAGTGCGGCGCTGCTTAGCGAGATAGCAGAATAGATAACTCAAGGGGCTTAAAATTGTGCGAGCCATAGGTCGGTTCTCATACCAAACCGACTCAAACCAAGCACTTACATGCTGCTTAGCAGCCCTCATATCGATGCTGGCTCAGAAAACTGCATCGCATGTAAGCGTGCATATTGCCCATTTAAAGCGAGTAATTGTGTATGCGTGCCAGATTCAATAATTTCGCCCTCATGCATGACTAAAATGCAATCGGCATTTTCAATCGTAGATAAGCGATGCGCAATCATGAAAGTGGTGCGGCCTTGCAAAAGATGCTCTAAACCGGCTTTGATATGCCGTTCAGATTCTGTGTCTAAGGCAGAGGTGGCTTCATCTAAAATCAAAATGGGAGCTTCGGATAAAATCGCCCGAGCAATGGCTAAGCGCTGGCGTTGCCCGCCGGAAAGCAAGACGCCATTATCGCCAATGACTGTATCCAAGCCCTGCGGCAATTGCTCAATAAACTCTAAAGCATGTGCGGCTTCTGCGGCTGCCCGAATCTTTGCTAAGGGCGCTGCTTGCATTTCACCATAAGCAATATTGTTTCGGATCGTGTCATTGAAAAGCACAATATCCTGCCCAACATAAGCGATTTGCCGCCGTAAATCTTGTAACCGCAGGTCTGGCAAAGGAATACCATCTAATTCAATTTGTCCAGTTTGATAATCGTAAAAGCGTACTAATAAATTCACTAGCGTCGTTTTACCACTACCTGAGCGCCCTACTAAAGCAATTTTTTGCCCCGGATTAACCGTGAATGAGATATTTTTTAAGACAGTTTTAGTTGTATTGGGATAAATAAAGCCAACATTTTTAAATTCAACTTTACCCTCGCAGCGCGCTAAACTCCGTGTACCTGTATCTACTTCTGCTGGTTCATCTAACAGCTGGAAAATACTTTCCCCAGCTGCAATTCCCCGCTGCAATTGTCCATTTAATTGAGTGAGATTACGTAAAGGGGTCAATAGCATAATCATCGCCAAAATAAAGGACATGAAAATACCGGGCGATAAAGTTTCTAGGGTAGATTCACGGGTAGCAATATAGACAATCGCCGCTAAAGCCACTGCGACTAGAAATTGCACTAAAGGCGTTGATAATAACTCGGTCAATAAACGCTTCATTTCAAGCTGCATATTATGTTCATTCGCTTGTTTAAAGCGCTGCGATTCATACTGCTCGCCATTGAAAATCCGTACGACTTTATAGCCCTGTACTAACTCATTACTAATTTGAGTGACCTCACCCATTGAATTTTGTACCTGCTGACTTAAACGCCGTAAGCGTTTAGTGGCATATAAAATTACGAGAGTAATCACTGGCAAAATAATCAATAAACCTAAACTCAGTTGCCAACTGCGATAAAACATCAAGGCTAATAGGCCAATAATGGTCGCTGTTTCTTGAATTAATACCGTAATCCCACGGGTTGCTGCTGTGGTGAGTTGATCGGTATAAAAGGTCAAATGAGAAAGTAAACTGCCAGCACTATGCCGCTGAAAATAAGGTACTGGCAGGCGTAATAGATGATTAAATACATCGCCGCGAATCTGTTGCACTACACTGCGCCCGACTAGCCCCATGAAATACCCTGAGACAAACATCGCCACACCGCGTAAGAGGAAAATCCCCATAATCCCTAACGGTAGCCAAGCAATCACGTCAGGATCACGTTGCAAGATCGCTTTATCTAACAAAGGCCCCATGATGGAGGCAAATAGGGGTTGAGTGATGGCACTAATCAGTAAGCCAAGAATCGCAAAAGAAAGATAAGGCCAGTAGCGTAGGGAATAGTTGGCCAAGCGTCGATAGACGTGTAAACCAGCAATTCGTGGGATTGATGACATGCGGGCTACTTCTGCCGCTCAGCTTGGGTAGTCGCCATCGAGAAATTAGTTAAACCTAAGCGCCCAGCGATATCCATCGCGGTGACAACAGCCTGATAATTGGCATTTGCATCCGCAGAAATTACTAAAGCAGGTGTGCCTTGCGCAGTATTTAAGACTTCAGTCATCGCTTGGAATAAGGTTTCAGGTTGGGTATTCAACACTTCCCGCCCATTTACATAATAGCGCCCCTGACTGTCAATCAATAACTCGATTTTATTCTGCAGATTTTGTGTTTCGGGATTTTTGCTTGCTGTAGGTAAGGCAATTTTTAAAGCAGAATTATGATTAAACGTCGTTGTCACCATAAAGAAAATCAGCAACAAAAACACCACATCGACCATTGAGGTCAAGTCAATATCTACATTACTGGTTTCACGTGTGCGAAACTTCATAGTTACCCTCCACTTGCCATACGCTGGCGGGCAGCTGCAATCGCTGCAGCAGCTTTTTCATTGGCCGTTGGTTGATTACTCGCAACAGTCGCGGTTGGGCGACGGTTATTCGTTTGATTGACAATTTCAATCAGCTTAACTGCCTCTTGCTCCATACTGATCACATAATTATCGACTTTAGCTTTCAAAAGGCGGTGAAAAATCACTGCAGTTAACGCTACCATTAAACCGGCTGCCGTTGTAATTAAGGCCACTGAAATCCCCTCTGCAACCGCAGCTGGATTGCCTGCACCTGCTTTAGAAATTTGGCTAAAGGAACTGATCATCCCAAACACTGTGCCTAATAAACCCATTAATGGCGAGATCGACCCAATGGTAGCCAGTGCGGGTAAATAACGCTCCAAACGATGCACCGCATGCCGCCCGGCTTCTTCAACATTTTCTTTCATCAAATGGCGCGGCAGACTACTGCTAGCTAAGCCAGTCGCCAACACACTCCCGACCACTGAGCTTGAACTTAAATTATTAATGGCATTCGAAGATACTTGCCCAGTTTCGGCTAATTTACGCGCCATTTCGACATCAGCAACGGGCATTACTTTACTGCGGCGTAAGGCCCAAAAACGTTCAAAGATAATAGCCAGCGCTACAATAGAAGCGAGAATGATCGGAATCATCATCACACCGCCAGCTATAATTATTTCTAACATGGGTTAAGCCTCGTTTACTTTTTATCAATTAGCCTAAGCATTTTACTTGCCCATTTTCCCGACAAACGGTGAAACCTTCGCTGAATACTTGATTTAGCGATTTAAGGCAGCGTCCTGCAGCCACTGCGCCACATCTTTGGCAAAGTAGCTAAGGATACCATCCGCCCCCGCGCGCTTCATCCCCAATAAAGCCTCTAATACGCAGGCTTTTTCATCAATCCAGCCATTCATGCCTGCTGCTTTGAGCATCGCATATTCACCACTAACCTGATAAACATAAGTTGGTGCTTTGAATTGATCCTTTATGCGGCGCACAATATCTAAATAAGGCATACCCGGCTTGACCATCACCATATCTGCACCCTCTTGCAGATCAAGGGCAATTTCCCATAAAGCCTCATCGCTATTCGCGGGGTCCATTTGGTAGCTGTATTTATTGCCTTTTCCCAAATTGCCCGCAGAGCCCACCGCATCCCGAAAAGGACCATAGAAACTGGACGCATATTTCGCCGAATACGCCATAATGCGCGTATGAATATGCCCTTCGCGCTCTAAAGCTTGGCGCATTACCCCAATCCGCCCATCCATCATATCGGAAGGCGCAACAATATCCGCACCCGCTGCGGCATGGGATAAAGCTTGCTTGACCAAGACCTCGACCGTTTCATCATTGACGATATAGCCTTCGGCATTCATTAAGCCATCTTGACCATGCGAAGTGAACGGATCTAAAGCGACATCGGTCATTACACCCAACTCCGGCACGGCTTCTTTCAAAGCACGTACTGCACGTTGCGCTAAACCATTGGGGTTATAAGCTTCTTCTGCTTTTTCCGATTTGGCTTCTTGCGGTGTAACCGGAAACAAGGCCATTAAAGGAATACCTAATTTGGCAACTTGCTCCGCTTCTTGCACCAGCAAATCAATACTCTTGCGCTCCACCCCCGGCATCGAAGCCACGCTCTCCCGCCGATTACGGCCCTCCAACACAAACACTGGGTAAATCAGATCATCCGTCGTCAACCGATGCTCACGCATTAAACGCCGTGAAAACTCCGCCCGACGCATGCGGCGCATACGGGTTAAAGGAAACATACCGGGGAAATCAGCCATGAGTCAGCCCTGAACTAAGAAAAGATGGAGGCTTATTTTGCCTAAAACTATGCAAGCTGACTAGGACTTGCTTGTAGCTAAGATCGCAACCGGTTTAGTCTGACTCAATAGTCAGTAAAAAAATAAACTCTTGCATACTTTCAAATTAATAATTTTATATTCTATTTTTCACCATGCACTATTTACCGCCCATCCTCGATAATTGCCCTGCTTAATCGCAAAAATTACTATAAAAACTCAACCAACAATAAACAGGCTCTCAATATGACTCCATTTGATGATGATTTTAATAATCAAGATTACAATCTAGGAAATAATAATTTTGAAAATCATATATTTAGCCACCAAGACATTGACACTCTATCTGAGTCTATTGAAACCGAACCACAAGTTGCTGAAGCCACTGATCCACTAGTAAGACGTGTCACTAACTCCTATCAAATTTTAGCAGCAGCGGTGATTCGCGCTAATCAATGCAAAACAGACTTAGAAGCAAGAATTAATCAAGCACAACAGCAAATCGATCAATATCAACAGCAACTAACTCAAATTTCTGAACAACTCATTGAGGATCAAGTAGAAACTCTGCCTCAAAATGAACAATTGGTCGTACAACAACTTGATACTATGAATGGCTGCATCCGTGGAAAACATTATAATAATTTAATGAATCGCCTCAATGAGCTTCCAAGAGCTGATTATTCAAATCTACCAACGATTATTGACTCGATGCGTGCCGAGCTTGACTTAATTGAAATTCGTGCTCAAAAAATCAAGATTTTGGAAGGTTTAAGAGAAGCTTATAGGAATCATCAGTATTTTCAAAATTACTATCAACAAGCTGATGCAGAGTTTAGAAGGCTGTTTAATCAATACTAGCACTCTATCAAGCACAACTTTTATTAACCTAATATAGTTAGCTAATCGCTAATCTTTAAAAGTTACTAAAAAAGTCCCTTGAACTTTTAAGCATAGCCTTAGAAGTTCTCTAAACCAATAACTACAGAGCTAGAACCCCAAGCCTTTATGTCTAGCTAACTAGGTCATTGAGTGTGAATATGATGCAGTACCAAACACATGCCGACTTCATGCCTTCATTACGGAATTTTTATCTTAAAAATGGCAATTATCGTAAAGCGGCTAATAAAGTTTTAGCCGCTTGGGCAAAAAGTCAAAATCAAGAATTTTTCTCAGAAACACAGGTATTCCAAGGCTTTAACATGACTCATCATGGTGAGAACAGACTACCACATTGTTTTAAATATGACTTACATGATGCTAGTCGTTTAGTCACTCAACAATATAACAATTGCTGTACCTTTTTGTTTGTGGGAACCCATGAGGAAACTGAAGAGTGGCTAAATAAAAATAATGGCCTGATAGAGGCACTACATACATCGACGGCTCAACCCGTCCTAAGACCTATTATCGCCTCATCTACCCAGTATACAAAAACCCATTTACAGCAACTTAGAATGAATATTAGTAACTTTAAAGTGGATATAGCTCAGTATGAAGCTTATTTTAAAGATACCGATATAAACCTTAGGAACTATGACGATACCGCTAGAAAAATGCTGGTTAGTCAATTCCATACCAACAATACCATTGCTTTTAAAAACCAATTAAATTCGATTAAACAGCTTACCAAAGGCAAAAACACGCAGAAAGCTATTGAGCAAGCAGAAAGTTTGGAGTTGTTTACTGACTTCATAAAAGTAAAGCTCAGATACATTGCTACTTTACAAGAATACTTAGAAGTTTCCAAAAACTTACACTAACTAAGGAATCCCTATGGCTAACACCAACGCTATTCAACTAGCTATTGAAAAACTACTTAAAGACTCAGCAGCTAATAGAGAAAATATCGAAAGAGGCAAAACTACTAGCTCCAATTTGCGTAATGAAATTCAAATCGCAAGCCTCGAACTTGAACGGGATACCTTCAGTTTACATGCTAGCGAATCTGAAAATCTTACCCGGAGTAGAACAACCGTCAGTGAGGATGATTGTAATTTTTTAAAAGCCTCCATTGATAAGATTGGCAAATACGTTAAAGATAATCAAACTGACCAAGCTCTAGCCCTCAGTGAACAACTTGAGCAGAATGTCACGTTGTTACGTAAGCGCCTCCAGTATATTGCTGAACTAGAACAGCTTTTAAAGGAATATGAGCAAGAAAAACAAATTCGCAGCAAATTAAAAGCCGTGGCTGAGGCTTTAGGTTTATCTGTACAGGCAGAAGAACCAGCGAGTGAAAATCCATCCCCTCAAGAAAGTCAGCCATTAATTGCTTCTGTCTTAGATACCTACCCCCCCGATGAGCCTGCTTTTAATCCGACCTTTCACTAAGGTATCAGTATAGCTTGCTCTTAGCTCTCAAGCGGGCAGTGATTAGCTATTCAAGCTAATCACTGTCTGAGAACTTTGCCTCCACCCCAATCCACGCTAAAGTAAGCAGCCACCATCTCTACTAGAGAGCACTATGTCAGCATCCCATTTCAATCCAGACCGCGAACAGCTGATTGCTGCCCTACAAGCCATTCGCCCTCAGCCTCTCATCTTGACCAAACCCGAAGAGCTTAAGCCCTACGAATGCGATGGCTTAAGTGCCTATCGACAAGTACCCCTCGTGGTAGTTTTGCCAGACAAGGTTGAGCAAGTGCAAGCGATTCTGAAAATTTGTCATGCGCAAAAAGTGCCGGTGGTAGCGCGGGGTGCAGGTACGGGTTTATCTGGTGGAGCTTTGCCGCATGAACAAGGCGTTTTATTGAGTTTGGCGAAATTCACTCAGATTCTGGAGATTAATCCTGAACGTCGCAGCGCCACCGTGCAACCCGGAGTACGTAATCTAGCGATTACTCAAGCGGTGGATCATTTAGGGCTTTACTATGCGCCCGATCCTTCCTCACAAATCGCTTGCACGATTGGCGGGAATGTGGCGGAAAATTCTGGGGGCGTACACTGCTTAAAATACGGCTTAACGGTGCACAATATTCTGCAAATTAAACTGGTCACGATTGAAGGTGAGCTGCTCACGATAGGTAGTCACAGCCTCGATTCGCCCGGTTATGATCTATTAGCCTTACTGACTGGCTCGGAAGGTATGCTTGGCGTGATTGTTGAAGTCACGGTTAAATTGCTGCCTAAGCCTGAGCGTGTGCAAGTCTTGCTAGCGGCTTTTGATGATGTGATTAAAGCGGGGGCTGCGGTCGGGGCAATTATTTCTGCAGGGATTATTCCAGCCGGTTTAGAAATGATGGATGGCCCTGCAATTCAAGCCGCTGAGGATTTTGCGCATGCAGGTTATCCAACTGATGCAGCCGCGATTCTGCTCTGTGAACTGGATGGAACGAATGCCGAAGTCTCTGAGCAACTTATGCGTGTCCACGATATTTTGCTCCAAAGTGCTGCGACTGAAGTGCGCACGGCCAAAGATGCTGAAGAACGCGCTACTTTGTGGAAAGGGCGCAAATCGGCTTTCCCCGCTGTGGGGCGCATTTCGCCGGATTATTACTGCATGGATGGCACAATTCCCCGCAAACATTTGCCGCAAGTGCTGCAGTCCATTAATCAATTTTCCGAAGAGTTTGGTTTGGCGGTAGCGAATGTCTTCCATGCGGGTGATGGCAATTTGCATCCTTTGATTCTGTTTGACGCGAATCAGCCGGGAGAACTCGAACGCGCTGAAGCCTTTGGTGGTAAAATTTTAGAGCTGTGTGTTCAAGTAGGTGGCACGATCACGGGCGAGCATGGTGTCGGGATGGAAAAGATTAATCAAATGTGTGCACAGTTTAATAGCTTAGAACTCAGCCAATTTCATGCGGTAAAAGCCGCGTTTGATCCTGCAGGTTTACTCAACCCCTGCAAAGCCGTACCGACTTTGCAGCGTTGTGCTGAATTTGGTGCAATGCATGTGCATCAGGGACAACTTCCCCACGCTGATTTAGAGCGTTTCTGATGAATACGAGAGATCTTAGCCAAACCCTACAAGCACAAGTCCTAGCAGCCTATGCACAAGGCACCGCTTTACAGATTCACGGTGGCAATAGCAAAGCTTGGTATGGTAATTCTACACAAGGCGAAATCTTATCAGTGGCCGAACATAGCGGGATTTTAAATTACGAACCGAGCGAATTAGTCATTACTGCACGTGCAGGCACTCCCTTAAGTGAATTAGAAGCTACTTTAGCGGCTGAAAACCAGTGTTTAGCCTTTGAGCCACCGCATTTTGCTGCAACCGCTACCCTCGGCGGAACAATCGCTTGCAACTTTTCTGGTTCGGCTCGACCCTATTTGGGCGCTGCACGCGATTTTGTTTTAGGCTGCAAGCTCATTAATGGCAAAGGTGAAATTCTTAAGTTTGGCGGCCAAGTCATGAAAAATGTTGCGGGCTATGATGTCTCACGCTTAATGGCCGGTGCTTTGGGAACTTTGGGGGTGCTATTGGAAATTTCTGTGCGGGTATTACCCAAGCCTGAAACAACACTCAGTTTAGTCAAAACCTTAAGTGCCAAAGATATGTTACAACAAGCCAATGCTTATGCACGCTTACCTTTACCGCTAAGTGCTTGTGCTTATATAGACGGACAAGCTTATCTACGCTTAGCAGGGAGCGAAGGTTCAGTCAAACAAGCTGCGAAACTAATGGGCGGTGAACCTTTGCCGGAACATGAAAACTTCTGGTTCAAGTTGCGTGAACAGCAATTCGCTTTTTTCCAAACCGAGAAGACTCTCTGGCGTTTATCCTTACCGGCAGATACCGATGTGTTAGCAGAACTAGAGGGTGAGCCAATTTATGACTGGGGAGGCTCTCTACGTTGGCTAGTCAGTGATTTAGACGCAACATTGATTCGTGAAGCAGTGACTAAAGCTGGGGGACATGCGACTTTATTTCGGCGTTCTGCTAAACAAACACAAACGACTGTTACCAGTTTCCAGGCATTAAGCCCTGAGCTAATGCATTATCATCGCCAGCTTAAACAAGCCTTTGACCCGAAAGGTATTTTCAATCCGAATCGCTTGTATATTGGGCTTTAAAAGGGACTACGATGCAAACTAAGTTAAGCGAGCACTATAAGCATAGTGCGCAAGGCCAAGAAGCCGAAGCGATTTTACGGGCTTGTGTGCATTGTGGCTTTTGTACAGCGACTTGCCCGACGTATCAGCTTCTAGGGGATGAATTAGATGGACCACGCGGGCGGATTTATCAGATTAAACAAGTCCTTGAAGGTGCTGCAGCGACATCGACTATTCGCACCCATTTAGATCGTTGTTTAACTTGTCGGTCTTGTGAAACCACCTGCCCTTCGGGCGTGCGTTATGGACGTTTAGTAGACATTGGGCGGGAACTTGTCGAGGAACAGACTGAGCGCCCTTGGTTAGAACAAATTCAACGCAAAGCTTTACGCAGCATCCTCCCTTACCCACAACGCTTTCGTTTATTGCTCGCCTTAGGTTATTTAGTTAAACCGGTGCTACCCACCAATTTAGCGAAGAAACTCCCTGCTCAACAAGGTAAACGTTATCAATGGTCAGCGAAAACTCAGCCGCGTAAAGTGCTCGCTTTTGATGGTTGCGTGCAAACGGTGCTTACACCCTCCACTCATGCCGCCGCCGCCCGTGTTTTGGAAAAGCTAGGCATTGAATTAGTCAGGGTACCGCAAGCGGGTTGTTGTGGTGCAGTCAGCCAACATTTAGCCGCACCGGAAGAAGCCTTGAACTTTATGCGTCGCAATATTGATGCGTGGTGGCCTGCGATTGAAGCCGGTGCTGAAGCGATTATGTTTAGCGCCAGTGGTTGTGGCGTAATGCTGAAAGACTATGTACAGCTACTCAAGCACGATACGGCCTATGCCGCTAAAGCTGAGCGTGTTTCTGCTTTGGCAAAGGATTTAAGCGAACTACTTGTTGAGGCTGAGTTTGGCTCGACGCAGATTCCAGCACATTTAAAAAAGATAGCTTTTCACAGTCCTTGTACTTTGCAGCATGGCTTGAAACTCAATGGCGTGGTTGAAAGTATTTTGCAAAAAGCAGGGTTTGAACTAACACCTGTTGCCAATGCGCATTTATGTTGTGGCTCAGCAGGCACTTACTCAATTTTACAGCCAGAGCTTTCCCAGCAATTATTAGCGAATAAACTGGATCATTTACAGGCTCATCAACCCCAAATCATTGCTACTGCCAATATTGGTTGCCAAATGCATTTAGCGAGTGAGGCTAAGATTCCTGTTGTGCATTGGATTGAACTCCTCGACCAAGCCTTGGCTGATCCTATCTTTAACTAAAACTGCACTAAAATTAGGCCGAGGTCTTTTTTTTCTAAACAACCGCCCTTATCTTCTCCCTCAAGACAGACTGGCTTAGAAGGAAATTTGCATGAGTAATACTAATGAGCTGCTCAGTAAAAAGTTGGATAAATTAGCTTGGCTACTCGACAACTCGATTAAAATTCCGGGAACTTCTTGGAAAATCGGCTTGGATGGCCTATTAGGTTTGATTCCAGGTATAGGTGATTTAGCTGCTGGCAGCTTATCGACTTATATTCTTTATCAAGCTGTTAAACTGAAAGTGCCTAAAGCCATTCTTGCCCGTATGACTTTGAATATTCTGCTTGAAAGTGTGATTGGCGTCATTCCAGTACTGGGTGACTTATTCGACTTTATATTCAAAGCCAACCAACGTAATGTCGACTTAATGCGCCAATATGTGCTTAACCCTAAAGAGACCACTCAGCGCAGTACCTTAGCTGTAGTGGGGGTAATAGTAGCCTTATTCTTAGTAATGGGCTTGATGGTCTGGGGAATGTTTGCGCTGGTCGCTGCGGTTATTCATGCGCTTTAATAAGCTCTGCTTGAACTAAGAAAGACCTGCTTTAGTAGGTCTTTCGGCTAGTCAATTTCATTCTTAGCGATTAGAGCTAATCACTGTGACGAGCTTATTTAAACAAAACTCGAGTTCAGCTTCAGGTACAAAAGCATGCCCCAAGACTAGTTTAGCTTTGCAATGAGTTTTGTCTAACTTAAAACTACTGTAGACAGCACCGCCTAATCCAGCTGCTTTCAATTTACGCTGCAATTCAGTTGTATTTATTTCTTTTCGCAATTCTACTAATAAATTCATACCACTTTGCGAGGGCATAATCTCCAACAAGTCTTGTGCATATTGCTGTAAATACTCAGTACATCGTTTGCGCCGCTCATTATAAATTGCCCGAGTCCGCGCTAAATGTTGCCCTAGGTAGCCATATTGGATAAATAAAGCGAGTTGCTGCTGAATACTATAAGTGGGCTGTAAACCTAAAGTATTAATAGCAGCACAAATGTCCACCCCAATAGCCTTAGGCACGACCATCCAACCTAAGCGTAGATCGGGCAACATCAATTTGCTCATCGTACCAATGTGGATGACTTGCTCCGCATGTGGGTGCGTGAGTAACGAAGGTGTGGGATGTTGTTGATAGCTGTATTCAGCAGCATAATCATCTTCAATCAACCAAGTATGCTGGCGCTGACTATATTGCAACCAAGCCTCGCGGCGCTGCATACTCATAACAGAACCTGTGGGGTATTGCGCGTTTGGCGTCAACACTGCTAGTTTCGCTTTAAGACCCTCAGGCACTAAAGCCCCTTCGGCATCTAAACTTGTGTAATGCAATTTTAAACCTGCTTGACGTAAAGCTCCCTCTGCCCCTGCCCAACCTGGCTGCTCGACTATGCCAAGATCACCTGTTTCAGTGAGTAAGCTGGCTAATAAGCTTAAAGCCCCTTGAGAACCTGTGGTGATGAGTAAGCAATTCAAATCATCAAGTTGAATACCACGATATTGAGCAAGAAAATTCCGCAAACTGAGCTTTAGCGCTTTTAGGCCACCTGCACGTTGATAAATCCCTTGGGTTTGCTGCCAAGCCTCGCGACTCAAACTTAGCCATTGTTGATGCGGAAAAAGACTTAAATCAGGTAAGCCTGGGGTTAAAGGCAAAGCTGGCTCTTGAATAATATACTGGCGCGCTTGAGCGATGGTTTGACCACGAGTGGATAAAGACAGGGCACGTTTGCTAGTTTTCACTAAACTGGGTGCTACTTGCTGATAGCAGACCTGAGTTCCTCCCTTGCCAAAACCTGCCACTAAGCCATCAATGCGTAACATTTCATAAGCCTCTACAATCACTCCACGCGATAGTTTTAAGTTGTCAGCTAATTCACGGCTAGCCGGTAAACGCTCACCGTAAGCTATTTCACCGCGTATAATTTGCTGATGTAATTGCCCATACAGTTGGCGGGCTAAAGGTACGGACTGTTCACGATCAAGACAGAGCTGAGCAATTTTAAGTGGCATTTATGGTCTATTGAGAGCTGATTTATGGCTCTTTTCATTAAACCATAAAGTCATCTAGGCTAGCTGGAAATTTTCATTTGGAGCAAGATATGGCAAGAACTCGCGATCAAGCGCCCAGTAAACGCGCAACCGTCAAACAGACAGCAGCTAGAGCAGATTATGAAGCAGCGACTTTATACAAGATTATTGATGAAGCTTTAGTGGGCACTGTTTCTATTGCAGTTGATGGCCAACCCTTTGCTTTGCCCATGATGGTCGCACGCATTGATAATCATATTTATCTACATGGCTCACGCACTTCACGCATTATCAAACATCTGACGGCCGGCCATGAAGCTTGTGTCGCTTTCACTTTAATTGATGGCATTGTGGTGGCTCGCTCGGGGATGAATTGCTCGGCAAATTATCGTTCGGCAGTAGTGCACGGCAAAGGTGAAGCGGTCGAGGGTGCTGAAAAAGCTGCACTTTTGCATCAGATCACCTATACGCTTATTCCGGGGTCAAAAGGAGATTATCGCGAGCATTTGCCAGAAGAGTTAAAAGCAACTTCCTTAATTCGCATTCCCTTAAATGAAGCGGCCTGTAAAGTGCGTACTGGCGGCCCCAAAGATGATCAAGACGATGTGAATCTGCCTCATTGGGCTGGAATAATTCCTTTGACACATGTCTATGGTGAACCCATACCTGCGGCTGATTTACCATCAGGGATTGAAACACCGGATTATGCTTTGAAATTTCCACTGCGAGACTAAAAGGGAAGCTGAGCAAGCTTTACAAGCTTGCTCAAATCGGCGGCAACGCACCTTTTAATAAGACTAAAGCACCCGTTTCAGTGCGTAAGCGTCCATGATACAAACCCTTCTCCGCAAAATGATAATCACCCACTCCGAGCTTTAAATCACCCAGCCACAAATCACCTTCTAGCATCAAGCATTCTTCAGGATAAGGATGTGGGTGACCTGGCATTTCAAAGCCGGGGGCTAAGCGCGCCAGATAAGTGAGTAAATCAGAGTTACCTTCTTGATGCAGAATTTTGATTTTCGCACCGGGTAAAGGCTCAAGCCATTCGCCTTCATGCGCACGAATCGTCTTGAAACCGGGTTGAATAGCCGCCTCTTCAGCATGAACTTGGTCAAGAAGCTTAAGGCGCATCCGTGCTTGTAAACCCATTGGCAACGGATAAGCTGCTTGATTTTCAGCTAATAATTCAAAAACGTCTTGCTCTAGCCCAGTGTTCATAGTTAATGGTTCGTTACTGCTATTCATAAATACCCCCAGTCGGGTATACGCTCGTCAATGCGGTACGCAACACGGCTTGTGCACGGCGCAAGACTGTTTTCACGGTTCCCAGTGGCTCTCCTGTATAATCTGCAATTTCTTGATGGCTCATCCCCCGATAAAAGGCCAAATTAATCCAATGACGCTGTTGAATATCTAAAAGCTTGAAAGCAGTCTCTAAACGCTCAGCCTGTTCGATATGAACAAGCTGCTCCCAGGGACTTAAACCCTGTTCATCGACTGCATCAAAATCCTCAGCCATCGGTAATTGCTGCTTAGTAACCGTGGCTTCTCTACGCATCGCATCAACCGCACGGCTATGCGTCATCATCATTAACCAAGCTAAAGGTGTGGCCTGTGCTGATTGATAGCTGGCGCGATTGCGCCAAGCCTGTAGATAAACATCATTCACAATTTCTTCCGCTAAGGCTTGATTGGAAGTGATACGCATCGCCAAACCAAAAACATAGCTCACGGTCAAATCATAGAAGCGACCTAAGGCCTCTTGCTGACTATGTTGCATACGCTCAACGAGCGCATAAAGTTCGGTCTGATTATTCACTACTAATCACTACGCAGGGCAATGAAACTTAGTTTAACATAGACCATTATAGGCATTCTAATAAGCGTAGTGGGTCACAACCGAGATTGCGTGTCTTAGGCAAACAAAACTGTATCAAAAGCACGCTCAACCAACCAAACACTGGCTAAAATCAGTGTGAAAGCGGCAGTTCCATAGAGAATCGGCACTTGATACAGCTTGCTGGCACGCAACACATAAGCCAGCGGAAACAGTAATAAAACCAGAATCAATTGCCCTAGCTCTACCCCCAAATTAAACCCTAGCAGTGCTTGAAGCAGTGCTGATGGCGGCATTTCCAACTCCATCAACACACTCGCAAAACCGAAGCCATGTAATAAGCCAAAGCTAAAAGCTAGCCACCATTGGTCATGCTTTACAATCGGGTAAAAGATATTCAAAGCCAACACAATAATAGAGAGCGCAATCGCCGACTCGACTAAACGCGACGGCAAACTGACCAGATTCAGTGTCGCGAGCGAGAGCGTAATTGAATGCGCCACAGTAAACGCAGTAATCACTTTCAGCAAATTCCACAACGCAGGCCGAAAGCTAGTAACCTCTTCCCAAGTATGATTTTTCACACGTAATACAGCGGGCAAAATCAGCATACTAATAAACAGTAAATGATCTAAACCAATCCAAATGTGATAAACACCTTCGCCGATATAATTCACAAACGTCGACCAAGCACTAAGCTGCTCAGGTGAAATACTTAAGCTAGGCTGCTCTTTCGAGAAAATCATCGAGCTAGTATGGATACCTTCACGCTGATCCAGCAGAACGCCGCGATGGGTCGGGTCAAGATCAAACAGCAACTGATAATTAAACTGCAGCTTAGTATTTGCTGCTAAAGAGCACGTCGGCATCAGCATTAAGACTGCATAAGCACCATCGGTATGCTCATCAATCTGCATGGCTTGCAAGCCCAAGCTACAAGTGTTTTCATCTTGACTTAACTTCAAACGGCTCAAGGCATAAGCACTAATTTTTGTTTCCTGCTGTGTAAGCTCCCCCCAAGTGAGTTGCCCATCTTGATTGCTATCTAAGCCCAAGGCTTGCTCTAAATCACGTAAGGCAATATCCCAACGCACTAAGCCATCTTTTTGTAAAAACAGATAACTATCGCTAGGTTTATGGGCTAGCGCAGGCGTGGTTAAGGAAAAACAACACAATAACAGGAAGCCTTTGAGCCAAATTTTCATAATGTTTGCTCTACTGGAATTTGCACTAAGAGTGCTTGTAGACGTGCATCTTGCTGTTCAGTTTGTGCAAGCCAAACCTGTACTTTTCGTGCTGTGACCCAATCCTGATTGGCTAAAGCGGCGCGCAATAACAAAGTGGTATCTTCTGCTTCTTTTTGCTCGGCCCAATTGGCTTGTGCTAAGGCTAAAGCCTGTTTGGAGTCCCCTGCAAAACTCAATAAATAGAGTGCCTCATCACGGCGATGTAAACTCGATTGGCGTAACCGTGCCGCCTCATAGCGCGCTTCTAATTGGTGGCGATAAGCTTGAGTTTGCTTAGTTTGTTGAGCTTGTTGACTTGCAAGTGCTAAACGTAAAAGTAAAGCATCATCGCTGCCTTTATCTTTTAGTAGGGTTAGGACTTCTTGTGGGCGTTGCTCACTTAAGAGAAAGTCGCTGTAGACGCGCAATAAATAATTATCTCGACGCTTGATAGCTAAAGCTTGTTGAAAATGCTCCTCAGCCAATGACAGCTTACCCAGGCGCCAAGCTATTTCAGCAAGATTAGTCGTTACCCATTGTTGTAACTCTAGTGAGTTTTGGTTAAAGCTAGGAAGCAAACTGGCCTGTAATGCATAAGCACGTTCAGCGTCTCCGGTAAAACTTAAAACTTGACTAAAGCACAGTGAACCGTACCAAGTAGAAGCTTGGGTCAAGAGTGCATTGCAAGTTTTACGCGCTGCTGAATAATCCCCTTGTACCCATTGCACCACTGCCAGGGTGAGCCAGCCTTGACTGGAATTAGGTTGAAGCCGCACTAACTGCTTTAAATCTTGTAAGGCCGCTGCATAGTCATGTTGATGCTGGCGCAAAGTAGCCCGCAACAATAAGACCTCAGGCGGTGGAGTTGCCTCTGTCCACCACGGCTGTAGCACCGTTTCAGCATAACCGTAATAGCGTGGATCAGCCTCACTACGACCTAATTCAATATAGAGACGCGCTAGACCCACATTTGCTTCCAGTGAATAAGGGTCTTGCTCTAAAACACGTTTAAAACTACGAATAGCCTCTGAATTAGCTTGCAAATAATTCGGTAAAACGGCCACCACAGTTTGTTCAGAAGCAGGTATATAGGCAGCAGCTTGCAAACTAGTACTTAAAGTTAAGCTGCAAAACCAAGAGCCAGCCAGACTCCAGTAGGAAAGGGAGGTTTTAGTAAAGCGTGGTTTCATCTGACTGACTCCTAGTTTGCAGCTTGAACTTAAGCGGTAAAAATTAGTTCGGAGAACCTGCTAGCGGTGTCATCAAATAAGGGAAACTATCACTAAACTGCTCGGCACTCTGCAACACACCATCGGTATAAGGCAGATTGCCACTAGTGGCTTGATCCGGTGTGCAGAGATTTAAACCTAAATGGCAGAGTAACCCCATAGCGACGCGAATTTCTGCATCCACCACATCATCACCTGGGCGCCGACCATTTGGGAAACCAGCCGCATCACCGGCCGCTACCCCTAAATTCTTTTGCTCTGCCTTGGCAGTAGGCGCGATATTCATGTTCAACCGCAGCATCTCACCCACCGAGCCATTTTCATTCACCCCCTTTAAGCCAGTCAGAAAAGCAGCGACTAAATCAGGCCTACCACTTACCGTTGGTGCTTGCACGCCAAATAAAACATTCAACAAAACAGGCAGTGTCGGCTTAGTCACATAATCAAGGAATTGCCCATCATCTTTTGGTTGGCTGGCATTGAAACGATTCTTATCCGGTAAACCAATCACCACTTCATTCACTAAAGGCATGCCTAAGCGAGAGACTTGTATCCAAGGGCCAGACGAGCGTTTGGCGCGGAGATTTTTCGGCTCTTCTAATAAGGAACTCGTTTGGGGCAAACTCGCTGTTGTCCAGAGACCAATAATGCCAGTCCCTCTACCTTTCAAGCAGGCAATCGGTACTTCTAAAGCAAGCGTAGTGACGTTTTTATCATTCAAGGCATCAACTTCACCATCGGTCGCTCCTACCGGATCGGTATTCACTAAATCAAAGATTTCACCCAAATTCACTGCAAATGAATCTTTACGTTGCCCCACAAAGACTCTGCCCATCTGTGCTTGGCTAGGGCAGCCATTCAAACGCACGGAGTGAACAAATGTGTTTGCATACTGCTCATAGCTTTGGGTACTAAACGTTTTAGCGCCGATATTATCCAAAGGTTTAGCGAAGATAGGATGATCGGTGGCAGCATTCATAGCCTGCATTGAATCCCCTGTACGCCGATCCCCTTTAATTACATTTAGGGTATAAAACTCACGGAAGTTAACCGCTGCTTGATCTTGTTTGGTCACTGGCCCGACATTAACTAAAGGCACTGGAATATTTTTACCATCAATCGGTAAAGCAATCCCCTTACCTTCATTCCCTAAACGCTGATTAAAATCGAATTGGAAGGTTAAATCTTCTTTAGCATCGCCATTATTATCAACATGAATTTCGTAAATCGCATCGGGCGACATACTGAAATAATTTGGCCCACCATAAGCATCTTGCAAGGGATTATAATTAGCGATCAACGTCACAAAACCTGCACGCCCCGCCTCGTAACTGCGAAAGGCATAAAAATCCGTTGCGTCCACTTTCGGGTTTTCAGTAATAAAGGGGGCTTCGCGATGACTAGATGCTTGTACTGCACTGGTAATAGCTAATGCCAAACAAGTCATTGGCAGCATCATTAATTTTAGTTTCATAGCAGTTTCCTCGACTTAGAATAATGAAGGTTTAAGTGTTTAGTGAGTCACTTAAAACTCATTACGCAGTGAGTTAGAAACTGGATTTAACTACAAGCTAGCGATTTGAAAATCATGCAGGGCATTGAGAAAAACTCACTCAGCCGTGCTAGCAAAACGAGCGCGGCTGAACCTTTTGAATCTGTTACTCACGTCCTTCTTGCAGATGATAACTACGCACCCGTCGACCGTCGGTTTCAACCGAATGCAGATGCACATCATAGCCCCACAAACGATGCACATGGCGCAGCATTTCGTAACAGTCATTACTCAAAGGTCGCCGATTATGCATATGATGATAGAGCGTCAATGACCGATCTCCACGAATATTCACGCTTTCGACTTGAATATCCGGCTCTTGAGAGCTGAGATTATATTGCTGAGATAAAGTCTCACGCAGCAAGCGATAGCCTTCATCATTATGGATCGCGGTGACATCAATCACATTACGCCGATCATCATCTTGCAAGGCGAAGAAGTGGAAATCACGCATGATTTTTGGTGACATAAATTGCAAAATGAAACTCTCGTCGCGATAGTTGCGCATTACATGATCGAGGGTGCTAATCCAATCAGAACCGGCAATATCCGGGAACCAGCGTTTATCTTCATCAGTAGGGTTTTCACAAATGCGCCGAATATCCTTCATCATCGCAAAGCCTAATGCATAAGGATTGATGCCAGAATAATAACGGCTATCGAAATCGGGTTGCATGACGACATTGGTATGTGAAGTCAGAAACTCCATCATAAAGCCTTCATTGACTAAGCCTTCATCATACAACTCATGCAAAATCGTATAATGCCAGAAAGTTGCCCAACCTTCGTTCATCACTTGAGTTTGGCGCTGTGGATAAAAATATTGTGCCACTTTACGTACAATCCGCACAATTTCCCGCTGCCAACCTTCTAAAAGCGGCGCATTCTTTTCAATGAAGTACAAAATATTTTCTTGGGATTCAGCCGGAAATTTCTGAATCTCAATAGTTTCGTCCACCTGTGCCTTACGTGGCAAAGTCCGCCATAAGTCATTGATATGCTGTTGAATATATTGCTCACGCTCTTGCTGGCGTAAAGCTTCTTTGGCCGCTGAGATGGGTACAGGTCGTTTATAACGATCTACACCATAATTCATTAATGCATGACAAGAATCGAGCAGCAATTCTACATTGTGCACACCATAGCGCTCTTCACATTGGGTGATATAGTTTTTAGCAAATAAGAGATAATCAACGATAGCTTCCGCATCGGTCCAACTGCGGAACAAATAGTTGCCTTTGAAGAAAGAGTTATGTCCATAACAAGCATGTGCAATCACCAAAGCTTGCATAGTCAGCGTATTCTCTTCCATCAGATAAGCAATACAGGGATTGGAGTTAATCACAATCTCATAAGCCAGCCCCATACGCCCACGTGAGTAGTTCTGCTCTACATTGACGAAATGCTTACCATACGACCAGTGATTATAAAAAACGGGCATTCCAATCGAAGCATAAGCATCCATCATTTGATCAGAACGAATGATTTCAATTTGATTAGGGTAAGTATCTAAACGGAATTTATCATGCGCAATCCGCGCAATTTCACGGTCATAGGCCTCGATGGTTTCGAAGGTCCATTCCGAGCTAGTCGAGAGATAATTTTTATTCATCTTTTAGTCCTACAAGGTAGGGAAATTGCTGCGTCTCTACCGCTAACGCAGGCTAGTTATCACTACTCTAGCAAAGGATACAGGTCGAGAGTAGTGAAATATCAACAGGCTTAGGCTTCTTGCAATACTGCTAGCTAAGTGCTTCTTTCAGCTTATTTTTAAGCAGATGAACCTACTCTGACTATGCATTATTACTTGTAAATAAATTAAGGCTAATGCTACTTTGTTTGTTTTTACTACTATCTAGCGCAATGGAGGCTGCTTATGCTACGAAGTACATCAATTCAATTGCCACGTTTAATTCCTTTATTATCAGCAAGCATTTTTTATACTGTTTCGCCTAATCTGTTAGCAGATGTTAATACCGAACTGGCTAAGCTACTCAATAAAGATCCAAACCTACAAGTCACATGGAATGAAACCCACACCCAGCCTGTTTATCTCAATGGGCAACTCAGTGTAGGTCAATACCGTAGTGCACAACAATTAGTGGATACATTTCTCCAACAACATCGTAGCCTACTTGGCTTAGCACAAAACTCTAACCTCGTAGTCACGCAAAGCCAAATGACTGCTGCGGGTGAAATGCTTAGCTACAAGCAAATGCACCAAGGTTTAGAGGTAGTTGGAGCTAAGTTAGTAGCTAGAGTTTCTCAAGGAAAATTAAACACTTTAGCTAACCATCTAGTCGCTGACCTAACTATTGATGCTAAACCGAGCATTACACAGACTAGTGCTCTCAGTTTAGCGACTCAAGAGGTGGGCGATTCAAGCTTAACTGCTGAAAAGGTTGATTTAGTCTATTTGCAATGGGAAGGAGTTACCCATCTCACTTGGCGGATTCTATTTCCTCAGCAACAACTGCCCTTAGCTCGCTATCAAGTTTGGGTAGATGCCCACAGCGGTGAAATTCTTATTACTGAAAATCGTATTGAAAGTTTTTCCCGCCCACAGGCAAATAGTAGTAAAACTTTAGCTAAGGTTTTTGTTCCTAAAAACTTACCCAAATTGTTTAGTTTAAATGCCTTATGGTCTGATGCTTCACGATCTAGCCCCGCAACTGGCGAAGGTAAAGGCTTAGATGGTGAATTAAAAACCTTTCAGACGACTCAGCAGGATAATGGAACCTACCTTCTTTATAGTCGCCAAGGTAGCAAGCCGACTTTAAGTTACTCCACTTCTAATTATAACTACAACACGGGTGAAATCGGCCTTTTCCAAGATGAAGACAATCTTTGGGAGGATCCTAGTGCGGTGGATGCTTACACTAAATCCATCATTACTATGGATTTCTATCGAGAACTAGGTGCTCTCAATACTTGGTACCCTAACAGTGGATTTACTGCGGGTATTAACTCAGTAGTACATATACGTAACTTTGATACTGGGTTAGATAATGCCTTCTGGGATGGCCAAATTATGGGGTACGGCGATGGGGATGTGTTCTTTCGCCCTTTAGCAGGCTCTTTAGATGTAGTGTCCCATGAACTAACTCATGGTATGACAGAGGCGACTACTAACCTCATTTACTGTAATGAGCCAGGCGCTCTCAATGAATCATGGTCAGATGTGATGGCCATGCTCTTAAGCCTAAAACGTGGGGATACTAAACCTTACCTCTTGGCTGAAAGCATCATGAAAATTAAAAAAACAAACCAGGCTTATTATGCTCTACGTCGTATGGACGATCCCGCTTTTCGCTCTGATAGTTACCCTGAGAATGACTATTCTTTAAAACGTTTACAAAAAGGTAACAGAGTTTGGGGACAACCAGCTCATGTTCATGAGCAATATCAGGTTAGACGTTGTACTCTTGATAATGACCTAGGGGGAGTACACATCAACTCAGGCATTGTCAATCGAGCAGCTTATTTGATCAGTAAAAGTTTAGGTGATAAAAAAACTAGCCGTATCTACTATCAGGCTCTGTTCTATTTATCCTCTACCGCAAGCTTTAAGGATGCACGTGCCGCCCTTAAGCAAGCAGCTACCGATCTATATGGTGCAGATAGCGAGGCAGTTGAGCAAATCGAATTAGCTTACGATACCGTTGGAATTAAATAGCCTGAGAATGCAAGGGTAGATTTTAATTAAACCCTACCCTTTTAGTGTGGCGTGGTTAATCAAAGACTAGTCTACTATAAAATTACACTAGGCTTTTGAGCAAATAATTCGACCCCTGGAGCAATTTGCTGCCATAAATCAAAGTTTGCCTCCTTCCTAATTAACTGATTTTGCACTAGCGGAATTAATTGAGAGGCTTTGTTTAAATGTACTTTTAACTCCTGAGCTGTTTGATTTGCAGGCAAAGCATCCGTCATTCGCCCTAAGTCATCCATAATATGGCCAATCTGGGTTAATGGGCAATGAGGACTAGGAATACACTTAATAATGTCAAAATCTTTAAAGATCTCTCTTAGACCCATGGTTGTCATGTTAAAATAATGATGCGGGTAACCATGCATATGTTGCATAAAAGCAGTTAAAATATACACTCTCCCCCCTGGCTTTAAAACACGAAATATTTCTTTGGCTGCTACCCACGGAGCATATAAATGCTCAAAAACAGCTAGAGAAAATACAAAATCAAAGGTATTGTCTTCAAAAGGTAATTGATGTGCGTCAACTACATAGTCTAGATGGGTTGAGTAGATAAAAGCATCTGTTTTGATCAAATTCGGTGCATCACAGACATCGACACCAGCACCTAACTCCAGCATTAAGTCATTTCTAGCAAATGCATTATTGATTCGTGGTATTCCGACATTCTTACTATTAATCCGATTAAGTAGTTTTTGCCCTGAATAATAATCTAACCGCTCATCAGCCTCAGTGACTCTAAGAATCGGAATACCTTCAATAGCCTTTCCTTGAAAGCCACAAGCGCATTGCAATCCAACATAAAATTTTGGCCAAACGGACTGGCAAACAGGACATCTTAAAACTACTGCAGAACTGCTCAAACTTAAAACTCCTTGAGTTTGTTTAGGTTTAGCTTCCTAAAAATCAAATGATCTCAAACGGAGTCACATTAAACAAGCAATCTGAACGAACCATTGTTTTTCTGCAAAGAAAGGCGTGAGCGCTAGATACTAGCGCTGCTGCCTAAACCAACCAAACTAATCACCTGTCATCGTTTTCTTAAACAACTCACGGAACACTGGATAAATCTCTGCATTATCCCGAACCCGTTGAATCGCAAAGCGATCAGCGTAATCGCTTTCTAGATGCTGATATAAATGCCATAAACCTTGCGGGTCACGGTCACCAATTTCGATATAAGTGAAATATTGGACATTTGGCAAAATGCCATCGACTAAAGCCTTGTGGCAGCGCTGATTATCTTCCTGCCAGTTATCTCCATCTGAAGCTTGTGCGCCATAAATATTCCACTCATTCGGTGAATAGCGTTCGTTGATGATGTCAGACATTAAATTCAAGGCACTCGATACTACCGTGCCGCCCGTTTCACGTGAATAGAAGAAGGTCTCTTCATCCACTTCTTGGGCTTGGGTGTGATGACGAATAAAGACGACTTCAATCTTCTCGTAATTCTTTTGCAAGAATAGGTACAGCAAAAAGAAGAAGCGCTTAGCTGTCTCTTTAATATCCTGCGTCATTGACCCTGACACATCCATCACACAAAACATGACTGCCTTAGGTGATGGCTTAGGCACACGAATATGCAGATTATATTTCAGGTCAAAATCATCAAGGAAAGGCACGGTATTCAAGCGGAAGTTAAGGCGGCTTAGCTCTTCTTCTAAGGCCAAACGTTCCTCTTCAGTTTTTGGTTCTTCTTGCTCCTCCAACTCTGACAGTTCAGCCAGCACCTCACGTCGCCGCCGCCGTGCTTTGCCACTTAAAGCAATACGCCGGGCTTGGGCACTGCGCATAGTACGCACAATATTGATCTGATTCGGGCTACCGACTTCGCTAAAACCCGCCCGTTGGGTTTCAAACGAGTCACTACCGACTAATTGGCGTTTAACCATATTCGGTAAAGCTAAATCTTCAAATAGGTACTCTAGGAATTCACTTTGGGAGATTTGGAAAACGAAATCATCGACACCTTCGCCTGAATCAGAGGCATCCCCTGAGCCAGAACCACCACCTCCGCCCGAAGGTGGTCGCTGAATGCGGTCACCTTGAACGAACTCTTTATTGCCAGGGTGAACAATATCACGCTGCCCACCTTGACCATGCCGAAATACTGGCTCAGAAATATCGCGTTTAGGGATAGTGATACTATCCCCACGCTGCATATCTGTAATATTACGCCGACTCACAGCATCCGAAACCGCTTCGCGGATTTGCTCGTGATAGCGCTTTAAAAAGCGTTGTCGGTTGACAAGGCTTTTATTCTTGCTATTTAAACGACGGTCAACAACATAGGCCATTACGGCGCTCCTTTGGACAGTCCATTATTGTGACTTACGTACCCGCAAATACCATTCAGCCAGCAAGCGCACTTGCTTCTCGGTGTAGCCGCGCTTCATCATCCGATCGACGAAATTATCATGTTTACGTTGCTCTTCCGCTGAAGATTTCGCGCCATAAGAAATCACTGGCAACAAGTCTTCAGTGCTCGAGAACATCTTCATCTCAATCACGCGACGCAATTTTTCATAGCTCGTCCAAGCTGGATTTTTGCCATTATTATTCGCACGTGCACGTAAGACGAAGTTGACGATTTCATTGCGAAAATCTTTCGGATTACTAATCCCTGCTGGCTTTTCAATTTTCTCTAAATCGGCATTTAAGGCAGAACGATCAAGGAAATCACCGGTTTCAGGATCACGATACTCTTGGTCTTGAATCCAGAAGTCTGCGTAAGTCACATAACGATCAAATAAGTTTTGGCCGTATTCAGAATAAGACTCTAAGTAAGCCGTCTGAATTTCCTTGCCAATAAAATCGACATAGCGTGGCGACAAGTATTCTTTAATGAAGCTGATATAACGCGCTTGGATTTCTGCTGGGAACTGTTCTTTCTCCACTTGACGTTCCAGCACATACATTAAATGCACCGGATCGGCAGCCACTTCGACAGCATCAAAGTTAAAGACCTTAGACAGAATCTTGAAAGCAAAGCGCGTTGATAAGCCAGACATGCCTTCATCTACACCCGCAGCATCTTGATACTCTTGGATGGTTTTAGCCTTAGGATCAATGTCCTTTAAGTTTTCACCATCGTAAACGCGCATTTTAGAGTAGCGGTTGGAGTTTTCTGGCTCTTTCAAACGCGACAAAATCACAAATTGCGCGAGCATTTTTAAAGTATCTGGCGCACAAGCAGACTGGGCTAGTGAACTATTAACCAGCAACTTTTCGTAGATTTTGATCTCTTCAGTCACCCGTAAGCAGTAAGGCACTTTGACGATTGAGACGCGATCAATGAAAGCTTCATTATTGCGATTGTTTTTAAAAGTTTGCCATTCTGACTCATTCGAGTGCGCTAGGATCACCCCCGAGAATGGAATAGCACCAATGCTTTCTGTACCGTTGTAGTTGCCTTCTTGAGTTGCTGTCAGGAGTGGGTGTAGCACTTTAATCGGTGCTTTGAACATCTCCACGAACTCCATCAAACCTTGATTGGACAAGCACAAACCACCGGAATAGCTGTAAGCGTCCGCATCATTTTGTGGGAAATCTTCCAGCTTACGAATATCAACCTTACCGACTAAAGCGGAAATATCTTGGTTGTTTTCATCACCGGGTTCGGTTTTAGACAAGGCAATTTGATTTAAGCGAGAAGGATAGCGCTTCACTACTTTGAATTTAGTAATATCGCCACCAAACTCTTTCAAGCGCTTCACCGCCCAAGGCGACATAATGGTGCGTAAATAACGGCGTGGAATACCATAATCTTCTTCTAAAATCGCCCCATCTTCTTCAGGATTGAATAAACCTAACGGTGATTCATTCACTGGTGAGCCTTTGATGCAATAAATCGGAGCTTTTTCCATAAGCGCTTTTAAGCGTTCGGCTAAAGACGATTTACCACCACCCACTGGCCCCAATAGATACAGAACCTGTTTACTTTCTTCTAAGCCCTGCGCAGAGTGCCGCAGGAAGGAAACGATCTGCTCAATCGCATCTTCCATTCCATAAAACTCAGAAAATGCCGGATAACGCCGAATCACCTTGTTTGAAAAAATCCGGCTCATACGTGGATCACGCGAAGTGTCTACCAGCTCAGGCTCACCAATCGCCCATAACAAACGCTCAGCCCCTGTGGCATAAGTCATTGGCTCTTTTTTGCAGAGTTCAAGGTATTCTTGCAGAGTGTATTCTTCTTCTTTTAAGGACTCATACCGTGACTGGTAATGACTGAAAATACTCATTTTTAACCCCTTCTCAGCTTAGCTGATCCGCTCACCTAGCCAGCTGACTTGATTGAAATGCGATAACAACAACTTGATGAATTTAGACATGGGTACAAGGATTACTTTTGCATTTTTCATACCGAAAACCCAATGACCACAAAACATATGTAACGAAATCGTTAAGGAAATAACAAAGACACAATCATGTTCTAAATATTAGACTACCTAAACTGCAAAAGAGTTTTATTCCGAGAGGAAATGCCTGCTATGCACCCTTGTCATATTTATTTTATTTATTGTTGACAGCGGTTGAGGCTGATCGTGGGATCAAGCTGCTGATCACAATCTACCCACAAGACTATGCTCTAAGAGCTAAACATGACATGAATAAAATCATTTATCTAGAGTCGTTTCTACCATAGGTAAGGCTAGCCGATTCCAAAAGCGTGCAGCTTGCCTTCTATAAGAAAAAATTATCAAATCGTCTTGTATTGAGTTTGGAAAATCGACACGAATAGCCCCAGCTTCTACTGTGTTTAATAAATTAATACCTAAAGCTTGATAGCGTTCGAGTACTTGAGGGTGTGGATGATGAAAGCGATTGAGATAACCTGCACTGATTAAAGCAAGTTTGGGGGTAACGGCTTGTAAAAATTGAGCAGAGGATGAGGTCTTACTCCCGTGATGAGGCATTAGCACCACATCAGCCTGTAAATTTACTTCCCTCTTAAGCAGGGCTTGTTCGGTTGGCTTTTCAATATCTGATGGTAATAATAAGGCATGCTGAGCATTACTCACTTTTAGCACACAAGCTTGATTATTAGTTTTGGCGTAACTGACCTTAGGGTCAGGGCTTAAGACTTCAAACCTCACCTCATCCCAAACCCAAGACTGTCCAACCTGACACAAGTTTAAGGTTGAATTTATTGGTTTTGAAAAATTCTCTAGCTGATTAGTCGCTACTTGATGGATTGAAAATTTTTCTAACAGATAATCGGCTCCGCCCCGATGATCATTATCGCCATGTGAAACCATCAGAGTATCAATGTGCCGGATTTGTTGCGAACCTAGCCAAGGTGCTACTACCACCTCGCCCATATCAAAACCATAAGGCGATTTAGCACCTGTATCGAAAACTAAAACATGTGTAGCCGTTTGCACAACGGTAGCTAAACCTTGTCCCACATCTAATACAGTCAAACGAAATTCACCCAGCTTAGGTTTGCTAGGCTGCCAGATGACTAAAGGTACTAAGCAGACCAATCCTAACCAACGACTAGGCACACCACGCGGCAACAGTATTAACACCACGCCCAATAAAGCTAAGGCTAAGTAATACCAAGGTAAATCTGGAAAATAGAGTAGCGCATTAGGGAGTTGGGCTAAATAATCTAAAACCCAAGTTAACATATCCAAAGCTTTAGCGGCCAACTGCCACAAGTTACTGGCGAGATCAAAAGACAAAGGCAGGCACAAAATACCTATTAATATGAGCGGTACAACTAACAAAGTTACCCAAGGAATGGCTAATAAGTTCGCAAGCGGGGAGTAGACCGGCAGACTTGCAAAAAAGGCTATGTTCATTGGAATTAAGAATACCGATAGCCCTAGTTGTAAGGTAAACACGGTTACCCAAACGGTTTTCGCTTGATGTTGGCTCAGCAAAGCTAATAAAGCCACTGAACCAAAGGATAGCCAAAAGCCAATTGATAAAGAGGCCAAAGGGTCGAGAACTAACACGACTAATAAAGCTAAAGCAAAGCTTTTACTAAAGGCTAAATGCCGTTTGAGTAATAACCCCAGCATTAGCATAAGTATCATCGCTAAAGACCGCTGCGTTGGAATATTGAACCCAGCTAACAGTGCATAGCCGATTGCAAACGCGCCCCCCAACACGCTTCCAGCTAAACGTACTGGTAGATATAAGTAGAGTTGCGGAAACACCCACCAAATGAGTAGCATCGGCAATACACCAAAACTCGCGACCATTGCAATATGTAAACCAGAAATGGATAGCAAGTGCGCCGTACCAGTCGCTTGCAAAATTTGCCATTGCTTTTTACTAATGCCTGCAGTGGCAGACACGGCTAAACCTTGAATTAAGCTCGTACTGGGTTGATCACCTAAGGCTTGGTGGATAGCCTCACTAATACGCTCACGAAGCGGGTCAATCGCTAAAGTTGGCGCTGTACTCAAACGTAAGGCGGGATCCTGTGCACGCACATAGCCAGTAGCTAGAATCCGCTCAGCGAATAGCCAACGTTCATAATCAAAGCCACCCGGATTACTTAAACCATTGGGACGTTTAGCCCGTAGTACTAATTGCCAACGCTCGCCTGCTTTTAGCGCAGGTAAAACCGTTCCTTGTTGTGCATACCAAGTTAAGCGCACTAAACCAGTGAATTGAGTAGCTAAGTTAGCCTGACCATCTACCGCTAACACGTGATCTATATGGAAGAAAAAACTGTAACCTGTCGTTAGCCGTTCAGGTAGATCGTGTACACTACCGATAACTTGTAGATCCTTTCCCTCTAAAGCTGGTGGTAATTGAGCTTGCAAGACAGAGGTGGCAGTCCAACAAGCATAAGAAAAGCTTAGAAAAAAACAGATTGTGTAGAGTAAGTACTTGCGCCCCAAGGGCACTAGACTTAATAATCCTGAGATTAAAATAGAGATACTCACAATGAGGAGGCACCCGCTCTGTTCGGGTAGCTTGGTGAACCAAACTAATGCACAAATGCCTAAGAAGCTGCTTATTGCCAGTCCGCGCATGCTGTCACAATCAGGGAAGGCCCTTTTATTCTTATTGGTTAGTTATTAAATAATGCCAAAGCGTTTATTTAAAAAGTTTTCGCCGCACCCAGATACCATTACGCAAAATAAATATATGCGTTATTTGGGCAATTCTTTGTTTTTGCCTGCTCTTTGGCATTTCAATCGCCACAGTGTCGCTAAAGCTTTTGCGATTGGTTTAGCCTGTATGTGGATTCCGTTTCCAGGTCAGTCTATTTTCGCGGCTGCTTTAGCAATTCTATTTCGTGCCAATATTCCCATGTCAGTGGCTTTGGTCTTTGTAACTAATCCAGTCACTGGCCCACCCATGTTTTATGGCGCTTATGTTATTGGTGCGCATTTGCTGGATCAGCCACAAATTCCGCATTTTGAAATGAATATTGAATGGCTAGAACAGACGCTTGGGCAAATCTGGGAGCCTATGGTAGTTGGTTGCCTAGTGGTAGCGTTAATTTCTGCGCTGATTGGCTATTATGGCATTCAAGTTTTCTGGCGCTTTCATGTCAATCAAAGACTTAAAGAACGACGGGGTCGCCAAGCAAGCCGCAGTTTGAAAGCACAGCCATTTAGTACGCCACCTCTAAGCCCAGACAATAGCGCAGTGGTGGCGAAACTGGAGGATGAACAGCGCTAAAGCTAAGGCGCTGTTGCAAGAATTTAGGCTGCTTGCAAGCGGCCTTCCACTAAGCGATACACGGAATCCATCCGTCGAGCTAAGCTCAAATCATGGGTCACAATCACAAAGGCCGTTTGGAGCGCTTCATTCAGATTTTGCATCTGTTCAAATACCTGTTCAGCAGTATTCTGATCTAAATTTCCAGTCGGCTCATCGGCTAATACCGCATGGGGACGGGTGACCAAAGCGCGCGCAATCGCTGCCCGTTGACGCTCACCCCCAGATAATTGCCCTGGCTTGTGACCTAAACGCTTCCCTAAACCTACTTTACTTAGCATATCTTCCGCTTGGTCAGTGGCCTCTTTAACTTTAACTCCACGAATCAACAGGGGCATCGCTACGTTTTCTAAGGCAGTAAACTCAGGCAGTAAATGATGGAATTGATAAATGAAGCCTAGGGACTGATTCCGCAGCAGGCCACGATCCTTATCGGAAAGCTGCTCCATGCGTTTACCCATCACTTCAACATGCCCAGAACTAGGTAAATCTAAACCACCTAATAAATGCAAGAGTGTGCTTTTACCACTGCCTGAGCTACCTACGATTGCAATTCGATCACCAGCACGGACTGTTAAATTGATACCACTAAGCACTGAAACATCCAACTGCCCTTCTTGGAAACGTTTACTTAAATCTTGGCAGTTAATAACTGTGGTCGGAGTAGTAGAGTTATTCATAACGTAAAGCCTCAGCTGGCTGCACTTTAGAAGCACGCCAAGCTGGATAAAGCGTGGCAACAATCGCCATTAATAAGGAAGAAATCGCAATCACAACCACATCAGCCGGATTTACTTTGGATTGCAACTCACTAATCTGATAAGCCTCAGCAGAGATAAAATGTGTGTCTAATAAACGCTCTAACCAAGGCACAATCGTCTCTAAATTACTCGCCAGCAACACGCCAAGCACGATACCTAAGAGTGTTCCGATGACACCAATTAAACTGCCTTGCACCATGAATACACCCATAATACGTGCAGGTGACAGGCCTAGAGTACGCAAGATAGCGATATTCGCTTCTTTATCAGTAACAACCATGACTAAAGTTGAGACTAAATTAAAGGCAGCTACTGCAATAATCAGCATAAGGATAATAAACATCACACTTTTCTGAATCTGCAGTGCTTTAAAGAAATTGCTTTGCTGATGCGTCCAATCGCCTACCCATAGATTCGGGTATTCCGGTAGCAAGCGATTATAAATATCATCTGCGACTTTAGGGGCACGCCATGCATCGCCCAAGCGTAAACGCAAGCCAGTGATATTGTCGCCCATCCCTAACGCTTGTTGGGCGTCTTTTAAATTTACATAGGCAAAACCAGTATCGTAGTTTTGCATATCGACGCGGAAAATGGCTTTAATGGTAAAACGCTGTAAAACCGGCAGTTCACTGGTATCTAAAATATCTTCAGTCGGACTAATTAAGGTCAAGGCATCGCCCACATCGACCTTTAACTCTTTCGCTAGCCCAGCGCCAATCGCAATCCCATTGCTGCCCGGCACTAAAGCTTGCATATCGCCTTTTTCCACATGCTTAAACACATCGGCCACTTGGCTTTCTTGTTCCGGCTCAATGGCTTGCAACAAGACGCCACGCGCCTCATCGCCTTGATTGAGCATAACTGGTTTCTCAATAAAAGCGGAAATGGCTTTTACATAAGGATAGGTTTGAAGAGTTGAGCGTAGCGCGGGTGCTTCGGTACTATCTAATTGCGCATCATCTTGAGAGGAGATCGTCACATGCGCCAACATCCCCAACATACGATCGCGTAAAGTCACCTCAAAACCATTCATCACTGACAAGACAGTAATTAAAACCAGTACGCCAATCGCAATGCCAAGCATTGAAGCTAGCGAAATAAAAGAAACGAAATGATTTTGGCGACGCGCGCGTGTATAACGTAGGCCAATAAATAGCTCTAGCGGCAAAAACGGCTTACTCATAACGTAAGGACTCCGCAGGCTGCACCGCTGCAGCACGACGCGCTGGATAAATCGTGGCTAATACCGCAAAGACTAAAGCCGCTGCCGCAATCCACCACACATCGCTCCAATGCAAATCGGAGGGCACTTCACTGATATAGAAAATGTCCGCTGGGAAGACTTTAAAACCAAAGGTGTTTTCAAGTGCAGGCACAATTGTTTCAATATTCAAAGACAATAAAACGCCTAAAACCACGCCCACCAAAGTCCCGAAAACTCCAATAATGCTGCCCTGAATCATAAAGATGCGCATCACCCGATTGGGTTCCATCCCAAAAGTACGCAAGATGGCAATATCGGCTTGCTTATCATTCACCGCCATGACTAAAGAAGCGACGAGATTAAATAAAGCGACAGCGACTACTAAAAATAAAATTAAAGTCATGGCGATTTTTTCGGTTTTAACCGCTCGGAAGAAATTGCCGTGCTCTTTGCTCCAGTCCGCGACTTCATATTGATTGCCAAGCTTAGCTTGCAATTCGCGAGCGAGTGGCTGTGCTGCAAATAAATCATCAACTTTTAGACGAATCCCACTCACCTGCCCTGGCATTTTGAATAGACGCTCGGCATCCTCTAGATGCACAAAGGCGGTCATCTTATCGAATTCCTGCATGCCGAATTGATGGATACCAATCACCGTAAAGCGCCGCAAACGTGGTAATACTCCCGCGGGAGTAACTTGCACTTGTGGTACCACTACGGTGACTTTATCACCTGGTACGACTTGTAACGCATTCGCAAGTCCCGCTCCCAGAATAATCCCATAAGAACGCGGTTTTAAATCCTTGAAACTACCCTCAAGCAAAGAGAAGCCTTGTTCATTCACCTTGTCCTGATAATCTGGATGAATGCCTTGTAAAATCGTCCCACGTAAGAGATTGCCATTGGCAATCATCACTTGTTTTTGCACATAGGGTGCTGCGCCGACCACATGAGGCTCTTTGACCAATTTTTCATAATTCTGCATCCAGTCGGAAAGCTTGCCATCTGTCCCTGAAACCGTGACATGCGCAACCACCCCCAGTATTCTGCTCCTGAGTTCTTTCTCAAATCCGTTCATAATGGACAGAATAGTGATCAGCACCATCACCCCAAGCATGATGCCGAGCATGGACGCAAAGGAAATGAATGAAATAAAACGGTTACGCCGCCGTGAGTGTGTATAGCGCTGCCCGATGAATAATTCTAATGGTCTAAACATGGGTGGCGATTGTACCTTTTGAACAACAAAATCACAGCTTAATTTGCTGTAATAAAACAAGTATTGACGCTCTGGAGCACGCTATGAAAACCCCAACATGGCTCTTATCGTTTGCGCTCTGTTTACCACTTGCCCTTAGTAGTTCCTTACCTCAAGTGGCCCATGCAGAACGAGGCGCTGAGCCTGCTGCCTTACAACACAGTTTTTATACACGCACTGCTTATCCACGCCGAGGTGCAAGTATGCAACAAGTGCGTAAGCGCTTTGGCAAACCACAATCAGTAAAAGTCTCTCAAGGAAAAGTGAAGCGGAAATGGCCCAAAATTACTGTTTGGAATTATGGTAGTTATACAGTCTATTTTGAACGCAGTCGTGTTTTGCACACAGTGATTCATTAATAAGTTTAACATCTCGTAGGCAGGCTTACTTTGTGTTAACAATAAGCCCGCCTACAAGAGTCAGAAGGTTTTACTTGACACGAACTACCATATTCAAGGTTTTACTTGCACCTTTAGCCAATGCCCCAATAGTCCAATCGCCACTACTTGGTAGATAAGTTCCTGCACTATCGTCACTCACCCACTCTAATGAAGCAGGCAAAAGATCTTGAACCTGAGTATTTGTCGCATCAATATTGCCTTCATTAGTCACCGTTAGCGTAAAGGTTACCGTACTTCCCCGAACAGTTTGGCTCGGACTAACCTTTTTATCTAACTTTAAATCGGCTTGTGCAAGGCTATAACCGACATCGAATGAATGATTATTAGCCCCTGCCATTGGAATATCCGCAGCAGCTATGGTCACATCTCCGTTAGGAGACGCATTAGAGTCCAGCTGTCTATTACTACCGTTAGCGGCTGAGGTTAACCCATAAGTATTCCCCCCCACAGTGACTGTGTTCGGAAATTTAACTGTATAGGTTTTATCGGCTTGTAAATCAGTAAGACCCATAATCTTACTCGCAGTTGAAGTACCTGCAACACTGGTAAAATAATAAGAACCATCTGCAGCAGTAGTTGCAGTAGCTAAGACGGTTAATCCCGACACTAGTTGAACTGGAACATCAGGAATGCCTTTTTCATTAGGATCTTGGATGCCATTTTGATTGGTATCCAACCAGACCCGATTACCGATCTCAATCGGAGCCGGTGGGCAAAGCAACTCTATTTCACCTAAGCCGGCACCTTTACCAAACTTCCCACTTTGGTATTGATCTTGAACCCTAAAATAATCGACACGATTTCCCTGTTTAGCATCAAGCCACTGAATGCCTTGAGTAAAGTAAGAAGGCGCATAATTCCACTCATTTAAGGGAAATGGATCTACAAAACTTGCTCCCATCTTATTAGTACCATGTAAGTAGACAATGCTTCCAAGGGTATTTTCTGAATGAAGATCGCCTCCTACATCATCATAGTATTCACCATTATTATTAGGCCCCCTTGAAGGGTCTTCGGAACCAGAATTTACTGGACATTGAGCACCGCTCCCTTCAAGGTGAAAACTACCTGTACTATCTCTACAAAAATGTACTAGCTCGCCGGACGATCTTCCATCTAGCGCCTGAGCGCTATTCCCTCCAGTTATAGGACGACTTTGTACAGAACCAATTTGATGAGCAAACCTATCCATGAGTGCAATGGTCATACTACCGTCATCACTAAAAGCAATATCGGATAGAATAGGCACTGCATTATAAACGACCCAACTATCGTTTTTAATACCGTAGTCAGCCCAATTATCTCGCCATGAATGCCATTGTCCATACTGCCAACTGGGAGGAGATAAAGCTCTATCTTCCCTATCACCTCCACGATTATAATTTAATGGAAAACTGACTACTGTATTAAAGCCGCTATCCATATTATTGGGATCAAAAGCTAAAACATAAGCTACTAGATCCTTATAAATATCTAGATAAGCCTTTAGGTCTGGATAAGCGTTAGGGTCATACAATGCTGGTAGAATCCCTGATGCATCACATACCCCACCTAAATAACCTTTATCCCGATAAAAACTTAGCGCAAATGGACGAAAAACCCCATTACTACAAGTAGGCACGCCAGTTGCGCTATCTAACAAATACTGCTGAACCGTACCCGGGTAAGCAGTACTAGCCAAACTAGCATCCATGCGAATGAGTGAGCGTTGCTTGTCATTAAGGTTAACAGCCCATAACTGCTTGCCATCCGGTGTAATCTCCAAACCACCTAAACCTGCCTTACCTACTTTAGCAAAAGTATCCAAATCAATATGTCGCTGATCAGGATTACCTGGAATTTCGTAGTCTTCAGCATTGCCAGTATAGCCAGTGGCAGACGCACAGGTTGCATCCCGACACACAGAACCAAAATCAATAGCGGTTCCTAAATTAGCCGCTGTTATCCCTTGTAGACTAAAACTATTGCTGTATGTAATAGCCGTCGATGTTTCCGTACCAATAAAAATAGTACCTAGATCAGCTTTTAAACCTGCATGTCGCTTTAAAAAGGTTGCTTGGAAAATACGTTTATTTAGTTTGTCGTAAGCTAAACCCCACGTACTACCGATCTCTTGTTGTGTTAAGTCCTTCCGATTATTAGCTGAGAAATTACCGCTAGTTGAAGCAGGAAAACTTCTTAAAGCACCATCTAAAGCATTATAAGGCGCCCATGTACCATCGCCGAGGGTGAATCCCTTACCATTACCAGCTAGTTGTACAGCCACAGCCAAACGCGGATCTGCTTCACAATACTCGGCTGGATAAGTGACGCCTAAGTTGATATTGCTTTGCGGCGCATTGACAAATTGAACGCTGGTATTGTTATCCGCACCAGTAACTGAAGCAAAGTCGCCCGCTAATGACCAATTGAACTCAACTCGAGACTCTCCAATACACCCCGTTAAGGTATAAGCGCCTAAGGTAGCAGCATCGGTAGAACTGGTTGTAGAACCCGTACCACCGGCACTATCAGTACAAGTAATACTAACCCCCCCAACTCCAGACTCATTGAAAGAACTCGTATTGTCTTTCACTCCATTACTGTTGTAGTCCCTGAAGACATTACCTGAAATGTCAGCCTGCACGACTGATGAGAGCAACAACCAAGCCCCTCCGACTAAGCTGATGTGCAAAGAAGATTTTTGAGTCATAACGCCTCTAAAGAGATTAGCCATTATTTTTATAGATATGCAGCCCTAAGACCTACACCTTAACTTAGCAAATCGATCCTAACTTTAATCTGAATAAGCTGTTTAAACCATCAAGCACTTAGAACTTCATACGCCTAAGCTTGCTAAGCTTCTCAAAGGTAGCTTCAAGACTCTCTAACTCACCCCCATAAAACACTGAATCCTCAACTAGATAGAAAAATATAAGCTTGGAATCCTTAGCTATTACATTTAAACCGCTTCACTCACTACGTTAGCCCACAAAATTAAGTTGATCAGCACTATACTCAAGCAATACTAACAAACTGAAGCTAAGGACTTAGCCAATGGATAGAGAAGCCGAGATCAACGCACGCCTAGAAGCCTTTAATCGCAATCCGGTGGCTTTCATGAATGAGAAGCCAACTAAATATGACGCTAATGGCAATCCTGTAGCGGGAGTAAGCTTGTTTAGTGCTAGCACGATTGCGAATCGCCGCTTTGTGGAAGCCCGTGATATTGCCCGTCAACGAGCGTTAGCTGCCAGCTCACAGGGTACCGCCCGTGCGGCGGCAGCTTCGAATGATAATGCTGCTAATTTAGTTGATGCTTTGCGCTATAACAAATTACAAGATATGGAAAACGCAAGGCTAAAACAGGCTAAGCTAGCAGAGTCCCCTTGGTCGGATGATTATTGGGGCTTATATAAAGGTGAGTTAGGAGCGCGTTACGCCGATCCTAATTTCCCAAGCAGCGACAATTGGCAACAAAACTGGAATTACATCGCTGCAAACCCTGCCCCTGCGATTGTAAACAGCCGGAGCGCTTCAAGGATTAATCGCCTATCGCCTTCAGAAAAATACGATGCAATTCTAGGGGACACGAATAGCACTTTGACTAAACGGATGTGGGCTGATGGTAAAAGCTTTTATGATGCAACAGGCTCAGTGGAAACTTGGATGGGAATTTGTCATGGCTGGTCACCTGCCGCCTATATGCTAGCGCGCCCACGGCGCTCAGTGACCGTGGTTACACCTGATAATATCCCGATTAAATTTTTCCCCTCCGATATTAAAGCACTCTCTTCTTTATTGTGGGCAAATATGCCAGCGCGCCAGCGCTTTATTGGTGGACGCTGTAATGACAAAAATCCCGCAATGGATCAGGCTACAGGGCGGGTTATTTCTGCCCAGTGTTTCGATACCAACCCTGGCACTTGGCATTTAGCTGTGGTAAATCAGATTGGCGCTGCAAAACGCAGTATGGTCTTTGATGTTACCTTTGATTATGAAGTGTGGAATCAACCAGTGTATGGCTATAGCTACACATACTTCAATCCACAGACCCGCAAAGCCACGAATACGCTCGCTCAAGCCAAAGTCGCCACGAGTGCTTATACTAATGACAAATTTAAACGCTTCCGTAGTCCGATTGCACGCTCAGTTGTCGGTGTCTCCATGCTGGTCTCTTATGTGGTAGAAACCAGCCCAAGTCAGCGTGAAGATGATAGCCCTTCTTATGATTCAATTCAGCAAGTGGCTTATGAGTATGATTTAGAGCTAGATGCTAATGATGTAATTATTGGTGGTGAATGGTATCGCAATGAGCATCCCGACTTTTTATGGACACCCGCCAAAGGCACTCCAGCTCAAACCCGCTACGAATCAGTAGCGACTGGTACTTGGGATGATATTCGTCGGGCTATGCCTGTTAGTTGGCGCACTGCAGGGATTCAAGCAGCTACTAATGATTACGCACCTTTAGCGAAAGTGGTGGAACGCTTAATTGCCTTTTCGAATGGAAGTACACGAGCAACCACTGGAGTAGCATCTACCCCTAGCCCTGCTGTACCTAGTACACCGTCAATGCCCAGCACGCCAAGCGCTACACCAAGTACACCAGCTAGTTCAACTAGCCCAGGCTCACGGATTGGTGAGTGGTTCAATCGGATTTTGGGGCGCTAACTCAGGCTAATAGTGCTGTAAGTTAGTTACAGCGCTGCAAAAAAACTGTCTAATTCAGCATATAAGGCCATTTCTTGTGCAGCCTGTTGCGGATAATTAAAATGCCCTGCTTCGAGCACAAATAATTTTTTAGGTTCAGGCAAAGCATTATAAATGGCAAACTGCCCTGGTGGTGCCACCGCAGGATCAAACAAAGCAGCAGCCACATGCATGGGTTGCTGAATCAAGCGTGCAGCGGTAGCAGCATCATAATACTTTAAAGTTTCTAACACTTCTGGATGAAGTGTTTGATAATGGCGCACTGCCTCCCCACTCCCTACGGTTGCACACTGTAAACGTAATGGTTGATTACCAAAGGTAGGGACATTTAAGTGAGCACGCTTAATCCGTGCTTCCCAAGGTAAAGCCAAAGCGCCAATACCCCCACCAAAACTAATCCCCGCATAGCCAATATGCTTACGTACTTGGGGGAAAAGCTTTTCTAGTACGGATACACTTACCCAGAGATCTTCGACACAGCCACCGAGAATATAACTATCAGGCTGTCCAATCCCATAAAGCACATGTTCAGAAGGATTAGTCGAAACCGTTGGCAAAGCACTGGCCGATAAACCACGCAAACAAGGAAAAAGCAAAGCAGTGCTTTTTGGTTGCAAGCGAAAATCAGGCCCCGCACAACCGCCATACCCATGCCCAAATAGCAGTGCACGTGTGACTAGGCTTTCAATGGGCACTGCGAGCCAAGCTGTTAATAGCACTGATTGAGTTGATGGATACTTCAGTTCATAAATGCTATAGCCTGCTTCTTGCCTTAAAAATTGAACTTGAACTTTGGGTCGAAGCTTACGCGCTTGTTGATAGCGCCGCTGCCAGAAGTTTATAAAATCACTGGGCGCTTCTGGGGCTGGAACTTGTAAGAGTGTATTTAAGGTATAGCCGTAGCTAGGATCAAAAGGAAAGGGATGAGTAAAGGTACTAGTCATTATGCAGGACAAAATGCTTTAAAGTGCGTGGTTATAAGCGAAAGCTAGCTAGGAAGACAAATCTTTTTCATGCTAAAAAGCGGGGTTGATGTTTGCGACAACCCCGCTCGACATAAGCTGCCAGTAGCGATTGAAGGAGGAGTCAGGCAGCTGAGAGTGAACTTATTCTATTCAGCCTAAGCACCGGCTGGTTGAGGCATAAAACCGCCTCGAGCTGGGAACATACGGGCAATCAAGCTTGCGGTCGTACCAGGGCGATAAGCAGTTTCTTGCTTTTTATGCTTATAGGTTAAGCTTTCTAAGGTAATCCCTTCTAAAAACTCAGCCACACGCTCATCTAAACCCACTAACATAGCATCAATATTTGCTTGGTTTGAGCAAGCAGCTACATCTCGATCCTCTAGATCACCATGGGTTTCAATCGCCCGCACAATATCGGCAATCGAAATCCGCCCGGCTGGGCGACCTAAACGATAGCCACCACCTGGGCCACGAATACCCTCTACGAGGCCTGCGTGCCGTAAGCTATAAAAGAGCTGTTCCATATAAGACAAGGAAATACCTTGTTCTTTCGCAAGATTGCTTAAACGTAGTACCTTGCGATCGTTATGTAATGCCAACGCCAGCATCGCCATCACTGCACGTTGGCTTTGTGTTGTCAATTTCATCTGCCGTCTCCTATATAACGGTTTACTTAAGGTATGGAGAGAGTATATAAAAGAACGACTCTAAGAAAAATTCGAATTTTTAACATACTTGTTTCGCAAAAAACGAAGTATTTAAAGGAACTTTAAGCTCATGCTCAACTACAAACATCTCTATTACATGCGTGAAGTGGCTACGGCTGGCAGCCTCACACGCGCTAGTGAACGCTTACATTTAACGCCACAAACCTTAAGCGGCCAGATTAGTTTGTTGGAAGAGTCCTTAGGCACTGAACTATTTAAACGCCAAGGCCGTAACCTCGAATTAACCGAAGCTGGGCAAGTCGCTTTGCAGTATGCAAATGAAATCTTTCAATTAGGTGAAGCTTTAGAGCAAATCCTGCAACACCTGCCTAAAGGCCGTGCTCAATTATTTAGAGTCGGTGTTTCTGATTTAGTGCCCAAATCGATTGCCTATCGTTTATTACAGCCAGCCATGTTAATGAATAAAAAGATTCGCATTGTCTGTACTGAAGGTAAGCTGTCGGATTTACTGGCAGAATTGGCGGTGCATCGCATGGAATTAGTGATCGCTGATAGTCCAATGCCTAGTTACATGAATGTGAAAGGTTTTAGTCACAAATTAGGTTCGAGTGGAATTAGTTTTTTTGCCAGTCCTGAATTAAAAGCTTCCCTCGTTGGTGATTTTCCGGCTTGTTTAGATGGAGCTGCTTTATTAATGCTGAGTGAAGGTGCGGCAGTTCGTTCGAAATTGCTGGGCTGGTTTCATAGTCAACAAGTCAAACCCATGATTGTGGGTGAATTTGATGATAGCGCTTTAATGCAGGCTTTTGGTTTTGCTGGGACTGGCGTATTTATCGCCCCGACTGCACTAGAGGAAACTTTAGAACAAGAAGGCAGAGTTGAAGTCATTGGGCGTAGCTGTGAGATTTATGAAAACTTCTATGCGATCTCGATTGAGCGTAAAATCACCCACTCCGCCATCAAAGCAATCACTGAACATGCTCAAGGTTGGTTACATTAATAAGGCAAAATAATGGTTGAACAACAAACTTCAGAAAATCCTTGTTTAAGCTGCGGTGCTTGCTGCGCTTGCTTTCGAGTGTCTTTTTATTGGGGCGAATCGGATGCGGCTCCGGACGGCTATGTACCCACTGAATTAACTCAGCCTATTTCCCCTTATCGAGCAGCGATGCGTGGAACTGATCAACCTGAGCCACGCTGTGTAGCTTTAGAGGGACAAGTGGGTTCAGCAGTTTTTTGTACAATCCATCCTAAGCGCCCTTCGCCGTGTAGGGAATTCAACGCTTCTTGGGAAAAGAATATTTTTAATGAAGCCTGTGACCGTGCACGCCAGAAGTATCAGCTCGCGCCTTTGCAATCGGGTTGGGATTTAACTTAGAGAAATGTTCTAGACCTTTGCTATTCAGGCCTTGTTTATTTAATAAAAATTTTCTATAATCATTTTAAATAAAAAAGCGGATCAAAAAAAAGCCTGATCCGCTTGCTTTGTGAAGGTGACTCAAGAACTCCAAAGATCTAGTCTTTGGAAATCAAGGATAGCGTTAAACACAGCACATCCCTGATTAAGCTCTCAACCTACCCAACAACCAGCTCCCCAATGAATGGCCGGTTGAAAGGGTTAATCGAGAACAGCAACCTCAGCTCGCGTCATTCTGAAACCTCTAAGCCATTGAGTGTCAGAACGGCGGAAACATTATTTTTTTATTACAGCATCGTCGTGACGACAGAATCACTACCACAAACCCCAATTTTCGTGATTCCTGCTGAAGTTGAAGCTTATTCTAGGGACATAGCACTGAATCAAACCTGAATGCTTGGACGGTTTTTTGATCAATTGTGTTTTTAAAGGAATAAAGCTGGATTAATCGCTGTGCCATTTAGATACACAGACCAGTGAAGATGCGGCCCAGTGGCTCTGCCAGTGCTGCCAACAGCCCCTAAATAGTCACCCTGCTCCAAAAACTCACCATTTCGCACATTAATTTGACTCAAATGGGCGTACATACTAATTAATCCACCCCCATGATCTACATAAACTACATTGCCGCTAAAAAATAAATTTCCTGTATAAATTACGCGGCCTGGAGCTACAACTTTAACCGGTGTGCCAACAGTAGCCGCAATATCCATCCCGCTATGTGGCTGACGCTGTTGGCCGTTCAGAATACGGCGCAGGCCAAACCGACCACTATCCCGCCCCTGAATGGGGCGAATAAACTCAGTGCTTAATACCTCACCAATATAGTGTTGAGTCAACCGTTTCTGCAAAGCCATTTCTTGGACGATTCGCTCAGATGAATCTTCATCAGGCTCCACTTTATTTTTATCTTTAATTCGTAAATGCTGTGTACGGTAATGCTTGGGCTGAACCTCAAAATTAACGGCTTGCTGTACTCCCCCTAGGTTTACCTCAAGTTGCTGCAAACCTGACTCAGTGTCCAAAGGAATACCAACCAGAGCAACCCAGTTACTGTCCTGTGGAACGACTGTCACTCTTGCCCCTGCATAATATGCAGTCGGCATACGCTCTTCTTGACTAGCTAAAGGTAAAATAACTAAACCACCGGGAACTGCTTGCTGAGTCGGAAATGCTTGCGTTGCACAGGTAGAAGCGAGTAGCGTTAAACCTGCAACGAACTTGATTGCCCTGAACATTTTTATGCCCTATTTTTTTAAGTGATTAATTAGTATGTCCGAGCATAACATATTGGCCGAACGGATGAAGTCCATCCAACCCTTTCATGTCATGGATATTCTGGCACGCGCCCGTCAGTTAGCTAGCCAAGGACGCTCTATTATACACATGGAAGTGGGCGAACCCGATTTCACCACGCCTGTGCCAATTATTGAAGCAGGTCTGCAGGCTTTAAAAGCTGGGCAAACTAAATACACGCCAGCTTGTGGTATCCCAGAATTACGTGAACGCATCGCTGCTTGGTATTGGCAGAGGTTTCGAGTCAAAGTTGCCCCCGAACGCGTCATTGTCACACCTGGGGCTTCTGGAGCTTTGCAACTAGCTTTAGGCGTATTAGTCAATCCACAAGATGAAATTTTATTAACTGATCCTGGCTATCCTTGCAATCGACATTTTGTACGCTTATTCGAAGGTCAACCTATTTCTCTACCCGTTACAGCCACGCAAAATTATCAGCCCAGTTTAGAGCAAATCCAGCAGGCTTGGAGCGAGCGGACTCGTGCAGTTTTGCTAGCCTCACCGGCTAATCCAACCGGTACTTTATTAAGCACTCCACTGACTCAACAGCTTTACCACTATATTGCAAAGCAACAGCGCATATTTATCGTGGATGAAATTTATCAAGGCTTAACCTATGGGCAAGAGCCTCAAACGGCTTTAAGCATTGCTGACGATATTTGGATCGTGAATAGTTTCTCCAAATACTTCGGGATGACTGGCTGGCGCTTAGGCTGGTTGATTGCACCGGAGTATGCTTTAGACTCCTTGAATCGTTTGGCGCAGAATTTATTCCTTTCTCCACCCACTGTAGCGCAATATGCAGCTTTGGCTGCTTTTGAGCAAAATACCTTAGAGATTACTGAAGAACGCCGCTTAGAATTTGCGAAGCGCCGCGATTTCCTCTTACCTGCTTTGCAAAATCTAGGTTTCGAAATCCAAACGATACCGCAAGGCGCTTTTTATATTTATGCCAATGCGGCGCGCTTTAGTGATGACAGCCATGCACTGAGTTTAAGCTTATTGGAAACCGCTGGAGTTGCTTTTACACCAGGTATTGATTTCGGCGATTACTTAGCTAAGACGCATGTGCGTTTTGCTTACACTACTAATTTGCTTGAGTTAGAACAGGCGGTCGAGCGTCTAGCTAAGCATCTGCCGCGTTAAGAGTTAGGTGTATCGCAGGCTGCACCCACCAAAGGAATATTATGATTAATTAGGGGTGGTGCATCGGCTTGAATCACAAAGGAACTATACCAAAGGGGTAACTGTTGTGGGTTAAAACCTGCCAATTGCCCCTCATGACTAATATCCTCACTCCAACCCAAACTCACCAAAGCCCCATTTGCACTGGTTACATACAATTGACCTTTTTCTAACTCAGTGACGGTATGCAAACCTTTAGGTAAAACAAATTGCAAGGTATAAGTACCTGGCTTGAGTGGATACCAACGATAGCGACCGTTTTTTGCATCAGCTTGTACTACAACATCTGCGCTTGGTGTGACCTTAAAGTTTTTAACTCCACCCACTAGGCGTCCCGTGGTCGCACAATAGAAATAACCACTTTCATCAATATCTAAGTAATTCACCCGCCCATCGCCATCCCGATCTGCTTCGCCCTCGACCACAGTCAACACATTGTCACCATCATCGTCTTCGTCGAGAAAATCAAAAATACCATCACCATCGGTATCAACCGGATGTTTAGGATCAAGGCCAATTTCTAATTCATCTGGCAAATGATCACCGTCAGTATCAGGCTTTTTGATTAATTTAGCTTTACCTTCAGTCGCTAATGCAGGTGGGTTAATCAGCATACTCAGTTTAGCCGTCTCTGAAACCTCAACTTCTAAAACTTGATTGGCTTGAGCCAATGTTTCTGTTGGACTTCTTAGCTCGCTTGGCAAATTGGAAAGGGCTTTAGATTTCAAATCACTAGCTACTGTTTGATTAAATTTAGTGACTGCTGCCGCCAACACACTAGCATCATCAACCCCATCACCATTTTGATCTTTGCCCTGAGTGAGATCGGCATCAAATACATCATCAATGCCATCTTGATCACTATCTAAACCAGCTAGTCCTGCTTCTTGAGTGTCAGCTTGACCATCATTATCACTATCTGTATCTAAATAATCCGCTAAACCATCTTGATCAGTATCCTGTTTGGACTCAAGAGCTGTCGGTATCTGATCACCATCATCATCCCAATCTAGAGCATCAATAATTGAATTCTGATCACTATCATGCGGCTGTTGTGGATTAGATCCCACCTCAAGCCCATCGCTTAAACCATCGCCATCCGTATCGGCTAAAGCAGGATCAGTTTTAAGCTTAGCCTCCAAGCTATCGACCAAACCATCTTGATCGAAGTCTGTTGGTGAAGCATGAGTTGATGGCAATTCGGCGGCTGATAGCCAAGGAGTCAAGCTTAAACTGCCCAAGATTAAGCCTAAGAGAATCGTTCTAGCCTGCATATTTTGTACTATTTGTTGTTAGCTTGCCCAGAACAGCAACTCAAACTTTTATCAGCTTTATTCGCCAGCTTGAGGCTGAAAACTTTCTATAAATTCTGATTATACTAACAAAAAATCATTAACAATACTAGATAATTCTTTGAAAAATCATGGATATGCATTCAAAACCGCACCAAGCCTAGCTTTCCCAAGCTCAAGTAGCTGATCAAGCTTAATCAGCTTGACAATATTAATGAGAATTATTATCATTTAAAAATCGCAAGCCAAGCTAACTCGATAACCCATTCCTCTCCTGTTAGTGCTTTAGCCAGCGTCTTCTGTATTTCGACTGAATGTTGCGTTAACTGAAGAAGAACACCAACTTAAAGAGGACTTAGGCATGACAACCAAGCAAACTCCTGAATTGCATACTTTATTAGCTGCTACTAGCTATTTACTGACCCGCTATGCGATCCAACAAACTCAGGGGTTATTAACTTGCCGAACTTTCTCCTTAGCACAAGCTATTCATCAGCATTTAACGATGGTGCTCCAACATCCTGAGCTGACTAACGCTTCTGAAGCGGAACGAGCTTATCAAGGCTTATACCAACAATGGCAAGCGATTTTGTTTGAGCATCAGCAACAGGCTCACTGCATTTGTGAGCGCTCAACACAAGTACCTACTTTAGAAAACTTTGCGACTAAGACAACCGCTCCAAGCAACCACACTTTGCATTAATAACAAGAGGATCAACCTCATAGGAGGATGATTTACTTAAGTTTACCTTCGCTTGGCACTTAAGTAATGACAATCTGAGCCGACTAGCCATCCAGAACTCACTCCCTCAACACATTAATCTGGTAGCCAACTGCTCTTTTTTATCGACAGTATAAAGAAGGGAAATCCTATGCCTAAACGACAGTATTCACAGCTTGCAGCTGCTATTAGTGCTGCACTCTTACCTATCAGCACTTGGGCACACGCTGACCCAAATGATATTTACTCCTTTGATGCAGTAGTAGTTACTGCATCAAAAAGTGCCCAAAAATTGGGTGAAGTCGATGGCAGTATGACACTGATCCAAGCTGATACGATTGCTCAACAGTTGGCTAATTCGGTAGATGATTTATTTGAATTTACGCCAGGGATTAGCGTTAGTGGCGCGGGCAATCGCGGTAATTCACCGATTAATATTCGTGGTATCACGGGTAATCGTGTCTTAGTAAACGTCGATGGGGTACGCCAGCCAAAAAATTTGAACTTTGGTTTTTTAAGCTCCAGTCGTCACTTCATTGATGTTAATACTTTAAAACAAGTAGAAGTCATTCCTGGGCCTGCATCTTCTTTATACGGCAGTGACGCTTTGGGTGGAGTAGTTTCTTATACCACTAAAGAAGCTGCCGACTTACTACCGGATGATGCAGATGGTTTGGCTGGGAATGCCAAACTGGGTTATGACAGTTCGAATAAAAGCTGGAGCGAATCAGCTACTCTCGCTACACGCAAAGGCCAAGTAGAATCATTGGCGGTCATTACCCATCGCCAAGGCCATGAAATTAAAAATAAAGGCAGCCAAGGGGGTACAGGCTCAAGTCGCGAACAAGCCGACCCAAAAGATACTAAAGACTTAAGCCTACTTGGCAAAGTGAAGATTAAACTTGATGCAGAACAAGCACTTAAATTCACGGCCGAACAGGTAAATAACGACGAAGATATTGATGCCAAAAGCAATACTCTCGCTAATACGGTTTATCAGGATGAAAAGAGCCGTACTCGTGTCAGTGCTGAATACAATAATACTAAACCAACGGCTGCATTTGACAGTCTGAGTACACGCCTTGATTGGCAGAAAGCAAAAACGAATCAGCTAGCCACGTATTTGTCTAGCGAGCGCCCAGCCAGCTATGACTCCGACTATGATGAGAATACCGTTGCTCTCAATTTAGATTTAAAAAAGCAGCTAAAAAGCACTCATTTTGAGCATCAACTAAGCTATGGTGCCGCAGCAGAAAGGACTCAATTTACCCAATGGCGCAATAGTAGTAGCACTGGGATTGCGCGTGGCATGCCGCGTTCCACTAGCCAATCCGTAGCTTTGTATGCTCAAGACCAAATCAGCTTCGGTGAAACCGGTTTAAGCCTTACGCCTGGCCTGCGCTACGATCAATACACTATCACACCTAAACCGGATGCGGACTACTTGGCGGGTAATCCGTATGACCGTGCACCCGCTAAAAACCAAGGCAACCAAGCCTCTTTCAAACTCGGTAGCACTTACAAAATGGATGCGGTAAATAGCTTATTCGGGCAATTTACCCAAGGTTATAAAGCACCGGATATGAATCAATTGTATGAAAACTTTGATCGTCCAGGTGCCTATGCAGGCAAGTCTAATCCTCATTTAAAACCTGAAAGTGTGGATAGCCTAGAAGCGGGTTATCGTTTCCAAGGCGAACGTGCTAATGTCGAAATCACTGCTTTCCACAGTCAATATGATGATTTTATTGAAAACATTAACCTTGGTGCGGACACAACTCATCCGATGGGTATCTTTCAAAATCAAAATATCACGGGCGTAAAAATTAAAGGCTTGGAAGCAAAAGGCAGTGTTGATGTCACTGAACAGCTTCAACTGCGAGGCGCGCTCGCTTATGCCAAAGGTACTTCAAAGAAAGAGGGTAAAACCCAAGCTCTTGACTCTGTTGCTCCCTTACATGGCACCGTAGCACTAGCTTATAACGCTCCTAGCAAACAATGGGGTAGTGAACTCTCCATACGTGCTGCTGTAGGGAAAAAGCCTGTGGATGTGAGTAAAGCTACCCCTTTCTTACCAGCCGGCTATGGTGTCCTTGATGCCACCACCTATTACAAACTCGGCAAAAATCTCCGCCTTGATGCAGGCATTTTCAATATCACTGACAAGCACTATTGGGAATGGGAAACCGCACGCAACTTGACCGCCGCCGAACGACGCAACTCTGAAGCAGCCCGCCATGTAAAGCTCGGTCTAACCTACGACTTTTAAGCCTTGAAGGAAACTAATCATGACGACCCATGCACCTGATTTATCTGAAGTATTAGCTGCCTATCGCAGCTTTGATCTTGAGTTTCAAACCTTGCTGATGGCGACCTGTAATAGCTATGGCGAACCCGATGCTAGCTATGCCCCTTATTTAAAACACATGGATTATTACTATGTGTATGTCAGCGAATTGTCTACCCACACCGAAAATCTAAGCACAACCAAACGCTGTAGCGTGCTATTCATTGAAGAAGAAGCAACAGCTAAACATCTATTTGCGCGCCGCCGCGTAACCTTGCAATGCCAAGCTGAAGAAATTAAGCGTGAAAGTAGTGAGTTTGAGCAGATTTTAGATTTGTTTGTCGAGCGCTTTGGCAAATTCATGGGCATGATGCGTAACCTCAAAGACTTCCATTTATTTCGGCTCAGCCCGGAAAAAGGCGCCTATGTAGCCGGTTTTGCCCAAGCTTATACCTTACAGGGTGAAGGCTTGAGTGTGATCAAACATCGTACTGAAAAAGGCCATCGCAGTGCGGATAAAACCACTGAGCAACAACTGACTCAACTCAGCTCTTAAGCCTGTTAACCTTTAAAATAGAAGTTTATCTATGCGTTTTTTACCTTTATTGCTAGGCGCATTCTTTAGCCTAATACTCAGCCTTAGCGTGCAAGCTGAGGAACATAAACCCTTACGGGTTGTCTCTGTCGGTGGCGCTCTAACTGAAATCGTTTATGCACTCCAAGCTGATGCGTACTTAGTCGGCGTTGATACCACTAGCCTCTATCCAGAAGCAGCGACTAAGCTTCCACAAGTGGGTTATCAACGCCAACTCTCAGCAGAAGGTGTTTTATCCTTAAAGCCTGACTTGGTATTAGTCACTGAAGAAGCGGGACCTCCAGCAGTGCTTGAGCAAATTCAAGCCGCTGGCATCCAACTGGTCAAATTGCCGAGTGAATATTCAGCAGAAGGTGTGATGATGAAAATCCAAGGCGTAGCGGATGCTTTGCATAAACCTGCTGAAGGGAAACAATTAAGTGATGCTTTTATGGCCGATTTGGCTGCTGTCCAAGCTCGACTAGCTCATACTGAGCAACCTAAAGTAGTCTTTCTATTAAGTATGGGCAAAGGCTCACCAATGGCTGCGGGGCGTGCGACGGCTGCACATGCCATGATTGGTTTGGCAGGCGGTCAGAATGCTTTTGCAGATACACATACTGGCTATAAACCGGTTAGTACCGAAGCGATGATTGCTGCTAATCCCGACTTACTGTTAGTCAGCAAAGACACACTAACTAGTTTAGGTGGGATTGATAAAGCGTTGAATGCTATCCCTGGTTTAAAGCTCACTAAGGCGGGTAAGCATCGTCGTATCGTTACGATGGAAGGCTTGCACTTATTGGGCTTTGGCCCACGCTTACCACAAGCGGCCGCTGAATTAGCGACGCTGTTTCATACTCAGTCCAACTAGGTACTCATGAATAAGCGTTCACAAGGCTTGTTGATAAGCTTAGTCTTGCTATTGCTAGTAATGACGATACTAGCTTTAGGGATAGGCGCAGTTGAAATTCCAGCCGCACAAGTGCTACGGATTCTAGCTCAGCAGCTGGGTTGGCCGATGGCTAATCCACCAGATGCTGGTCAGATCACGGTGTTAGTGGAGATTCGCGCCCCAAGAGTTGCTTTGGGTATTTTAGTAGGTGCGGGTTTAGCTATTACGGGCGCTACTATCCAAGGCTTATTCCGCAATCCCTTGGCTGATCCGGGCTTGATCGGAATCTCTAGTGGGGCAGCTTTAGCCGCAGTCAGTGTGATTGTATTAGGTGCAACTGTGTTTCAAGGTTTAAGTAGTGCATTAGGTGCTTACACCTTACCGCTCGCTGCTTTTATCGGGAGTTTGTTAGTCACTGGCTTAGTCTATCGCTTAGCCAAGCTCGAAGGTCGCACCGATATTGCTACGATGCTACTGGCGGGGATTGCGATTAATGCCTTATTGGGAGCAGCAACGGGTTTATTAACCTATGCCGCAAACGATACCCAATTACGCACCCTGACCTTCTGGCTGATGGGCAGTTTAGGGAGTGCTACATGGACACAAGTCCTCACTACCCTACCCCTGATTTTATTACCCGTGCTGGTGTTGCCGTGGTTCGCGCCCGCTTTGAATGCAGTGTTATTAGGCGAAGCAGAAGCAGGTCATTTGGGGTTCAACCTTGAGCGCATTAAACAAGTTTTAATTGTCTTGGTCGCCTTAATTGTAGGTACCGCTGTTGCCTTAACTGGAGTCATTGGTTTCGTCGGTTTAGTGGTTCCGCATTTATTACGCCTTGCCTTCGGCCCTGATCATCGCTTGCTGTTGCCAGCCTCTGCTTTATTAGGTGCGAGCCTGTTGTTGGTAGCAGATTTAATTGCCCGCACTGTGGTTAACCCAGCGGAACTGCCGATTGGAATTATTACTGCGCTGATTGGTGGCCCCTTCTTTTTATGGCTGCTGAATCGCTATCGCCACCGGAGTTTCTAATGCTAAGTACTGAGCATGTCAGCCTTACTATTCGCGACAAAACTTTGCTAAAAGACCTGTCGCTTACGATTAAACCTGGTGAAGTTTTAGCAGTTTTAGGCCCAAATGGGGCTGGCAAAAGCACCTTATTAAAACTATTAAGTGCCGAACTCAAACCTAGCCAAGGCCAAATTACGCTAAATGCTAAACCGCTTACGGCTTGGACAAAGGCTGAACAAGCCCGCTTACGGGCTGTCTTACCGCAGAGTTCGCGGCTGAGCTTTCCGTTTTCTGCCGAGGAGGTTGTAATGATGGGGAGGATTCCGTATCGCCACTCGCATACACATAACCAAAATCGGCAAGCAGTACACGCGGCGCTACAAATTGCGCATGTTGAGCATTTAGCGCAGCGCTTATTTACTAGCTTATCGGGGGGCGAACAACAGCGTGTGCAATTAGCACGCGTCTTAGCCCAATTATGGCAGGTAGACAGTGAACAAGCGCGCTACCTACTGTTAGATGAGCCAACTTCCGCTTTAGATTTAGCACATCAGCATCATGTTCTAGGTTTAGCTCAGCATTTGGCTAAAACTTGGAATTTAGGGGTGCTCACCGTTTTGCATGATTTGAATTTAGCAGCACTCTATGCGGATCAAATCGCCATTCTTAAAGAAGGTCAGTTGCAAACTTACGGCGAACCACAAACTAGTTTAGCTCCTAGCCACATTCAACAAGCCTTTGCAGTCGAAGTGGAGGTGATGCCTTATCCGCTCCAAGTGAATCGCCCTTTGGTGATTACTCAAAGACCGAACTTTAATCAATTCACCACGTTAACTCTTTAGGAATTGACATGTATACCCCGAATCTTCTCGCCCAACGTTGGGCAGAGCTCCGTCAAACTAATTCTCAGCTTAGAATTCGTGATGCCGCCAAACAATTAAAAGTAAGCGAAGTTGAACTAGTGGCCTTAGGCTTGGGCACAACTACTACCCGGTTAAGTTCAGACTTCAAAACTCTACTCAAACGCCTCCCGGAATTAGGCTCAGTGATGGCTTTAACCCGCAGTGATGCTGCAGTGCATGAGATCACAGGCTATTTCTCTGAATTAAGTTTACACGGCGATACAGCCCTTTTCTTCCGTCCCGGGTTAGACACACGATATTTTTTAAACGATTGGCATTATGGGTTTGCAGTGAATGAAAACGGGCGTTTAAGCCTGCAATTTTTTGATCATCTGGGGCAGGCAGTACATAAAATTTATCTGAATGAACATAGCAATCAAGCCGCTTATGAGCAATTAATCGTTGAATTTAAGGCGAGTGAGCAAACTCCTTTAAGCTTATTCAATGCTGTACATACTGCCACTACACCTGAGCCTGACATTGATTTAATAGAACTGCGTCAAGCTTGGAGTCAGATTCAAGATGTGCATGAAGGTAATCGAATAATCAAACGTTATGGTCACCAACGCCCAGCTGTCTATCGCGCTTTAGGTAGTGAGTATGCCGAAGCGCTCGATACCAGCTGTATTGAATGGCTGCTAACAGCATTAAGTAGTGAACAACTGCCGCTGATGCTATTTGCCATGAATGAAGCGGCTGTCCAATCTTATAGCGGTAAAATCGAAAAACTGCTCAGAACCGGGCCTTGGTTTAACATTCTCGATCCACAATTCAATTTACATTTACGCACTCAAGAGATTGGCGAAGTTTGGCGAGTACGCAAACCATCGGCGGATGGTTGGGTGACTAGTTTAGATGTCTTCGATTGGCATGGGCAGGAAATCCTAGTTTTCACTGACCAGCGTGAGCGGGGGCAACAAGAGTCCAGTCGTTGGACAGAGTTATTGATGAGTTATCCAAGTCTAATTTAAACCCACTGAAAAGCAGGCAGTGCCCCAAAAGACATGGTAAAATCCGGCACTTCCTGACTCTGGAACAGAATGGTAATGGCTGAAGGTGTTTCTCTAAGCTACCGCGATGCGGGAGTTGATATTGACGCAGGTGAAGAATTAGTTCGCCGGATTAAACCACATGCACACAAAACCCGCCGCCCAGAAATGATCTCGGGTATTGGGGGTTTTGGCGCTTTATTAGCAATCCCACCCCATTACAAGCAACCGATTTTAGTCTCGGGTACGGATGGGGTCGGTACTAAACTGAAGCTCGCGCTGGATACTGGCATTTACGACACCATCGGTATTGATCTTGTGGCGATGTGCGTGAATGACATTATTGTCAGTGGGGCTGAACCTTTATTCTTCCTCGACTATTATGCGACCGGCAAACTTGATGTTGAAGTCGCTGAGCAAGTGATTAAAGGCATTGCCGAAGGCTGCTTACAAGCCGGGGCTGCTTTAGCCGGTGGCGAAACTGCTGAAATGCCGGGCATGTATCATGGCAATGATTTTGATTTGGCCGGCTTCTGTGTAGGCGTAGTCGAGCGCGATAAAATTATTGATCAATCTAAAGTGCATCGTGGCGATGTCCTGATCGGCATTGGCTCTAGTGGTCCACACTCTAATGGCTATTCTCTAATTCGCAAAATTATTGAAGTCAGTCAAGCATCCCTAGACGAGCCATTTGGCAACTCCACTTTAGGCCGTACTCTCTTAGAACCAACCAAGATTTACACTAAATTAGTACTGAATCTGCTGAAGCGCCATGATATTCACGGGATTGCACATATTACGGGCGGTGGTATCACCGATAATTTGCCACGTGTGCTCCCTGACGGTATTCAAGCAAGGGTCAAACGTAATAGTTGGGAACGCCCTGCGATTTTTGATTGGCTGCAACACAACGGCAATGTGACTGAAGAAGAAATGCTGCGTACTTTCAATTGTGGGATTGGCTTGATACTAGTCGTAGCTGCGCAAGATAAAGACGATATTCTCACCACTTGTCGTTTAGATCATGTACCTGCTTGGGTGATTGGTGAGATTGCTAGCACGGATGCTACTGAACCCCATGTGACTTATGTCGACTAAGCGCATTGTCGTTTTAATTTCCGGCAGCGGCAGCAATCTACAAGCTATTATCAATGCTTGTGCTGCCAATGAAGTTCATGGCTCGATTGTTGCAGTCATCAGCAATCGACCTGAAGTCTATGGCTTAGAACGCGCACGCTTAGCAGGGATTGAAACCCAAACCCTCAATCATAAAAACTTTGCAGATCGCCTGAGCTTTGATCAGGCTTTGATGGAATTAATTGATAGCTACCGACCTGACTTAGTGGTGCTTGCAGGCTTTATGCGCATTTTAACTGCAGAGTTTGTTGAGCATTACTCAGGGCGGATGTTGAATATTCATCCATCCCTACTGCCCGCTTATAAAGGGGTACATACTCATCAGCGCGCTTTAGATGATGGCGCTAAGCAGCATGGGGCGAGTGTGCATTTTGTGACGGCTGAATTAGATGCAGGTGCAGTGATTTTGCAAGCCACTGTGCCGGTGTTAACGGATGATACTGCAGAGACTTTGGCGGCTCGTGTATTGATGGAAGAGCATAAAATCTATCCGCAGGTAGTGAACTGGTTTTGTGCAGAACGTTTAAGCTGCAAAGATGGAGCCGCATGGCTCGATGGACAACGTTTAGCAGAACCCTTACAGCTTAAAGCCGAAGGGTTATAGATTTTGGCAGCGCCTTAAAACTCTTCCTCAGTTTCATTGGGTGTATAGCCTTGAGCTTTACACCAAGTCTCCACTGTTTTTAAAGCTTGGAGCAGGCTATCATGCTGCTGATCAGGCATTTCACGCGCTAACCGCTCATTCCAAGCCATGACTTCAGGCTCAATGCGCACGAATAACTCTTTGCCAGTATCAGTTAGGCAAATATGCGCTACCCGTTTATCACGTTGATCGACTTGCCGACTAATTAAAGCCTTTTTGTCCATCAGAATGAGCGCACGACTGATGCGCGCTTTATCCATGCTGGTCGCTATGCCGAGCTGGCTAGGCGTTAAGGAGCCATGATGGTTAAGATGCACCATCACCCGCCATTCCGGAATGGTTACACCAAAACCCGCATAGACTTTAGATAAGGCACGACTCACCATTTCAGAAGTCACTGAAAGATGGTAAGGCAGGAAGTTATCAAGCTCTAATTTGTTCATTGCAACATTTTAATTATATTAATTTTTCTTGCAAATGCTTTTATTCGAAATTATATTTAGTTTCGATCAAAACTAATTTCCACACCACGAGGAGTCTACCAAATTATGGGTAAACAATTTGCATCTGTAGCTGATTTAGATCAAAAGCAAGTCACTTTTTCGAAATTAGCCGAGGGTGTGTATGCCTATACGGCTGAAGGCGACCCTAATACCGGTATTATTATCGGCGATGATTCAGTGATGGTGATCGATACTCAAGCTACGCCAACGATGGCGCAGGATGTTATCCGCCGTATTCGTGAGGTCTCTGACTTACCGATAAAACATGTGGTGATGTCGCATTATCATGCAGTACGTGTATTGGGTGCTTCGGCTTATCAGCCAGAAAATATTTATGCAAGTCGCAATACTTATGACCTGATCATTGAACGTGGTCAGCAAGACTTTGAATCTGAATTAGGTCGCTTCCCACGCCTGTTCGCTGATGCTAGCTCCATTCCCGGTTTAACTTGGCCAAATATTGTCTTTGAGCGTGAATTGACCGTGTTCATGGGTAATCGAGAAGTAAAAATCATGCATTTAGGCAAAGGCCACACTAAAGGCGATACTGTTGTGTGGTTACCGAAAGAAAAGATTTTATTTTCTGGTGATCAGGTTGAATACGGTGCGACCCCTTACACTGGGGATGCGTATCACGAAGAATGGCCCCATACTTTAGAGAAAATTGCAGCCCTGCAACCTGAAAAATTAGTCCCTGGTCGTGGTGAAGCTTTAGTCACTGCTGAACAATGCTTGGAGGCAATCAATGGGACTCGCGACTTCTTAGGGCAAATGTATGGCAATGTGAAAAAATGTCGTGCCGCAGGCATGGATTTAGCCGCTACTTACGCAGATACCTATAAATTGCTGCAGCCTCAATTTGGTCATTGGGTCATTTTCGAACACTGTTTACCCTTCGATATTACTCGCTGTTATGACGAGGCAGGCGAATATCCTGATCCACGTATTTGGACAGCGGAGCGCGATAATCAAATGTGGCATTCACTGCAAGCAGTAGTCAGCAAGTAAGCCCTGTTCAACTCCATTAAGCCTTACAAACGTTAAGGCTTAAATGCTTCAACGTTCACTGGAGGAGTGAATATTGTGGTTTCAACTTATGTAAATCCGGTTTATGCCTTCAAACCGAGTCATGATCAAACCGCCAATCCGCCCACCCATTATCCTGTTTTGATTGTAGGTGGAGGTCCTACTGGTTTGTATTGCGCTTTAGACCTAGCCAAGCAAGGCATTCCTAGTGTGGTTTTGGATGAAGATAATACGGTGAGCTATGGCTCGCGTGCTTTATGTTTCTCTAAGCGTACTTTGGAAATCCTAGACCGTGTGGGTTGTGGTCAAGCGATGGTGGATAAAGGGGTTACTTGGCAGCTTGGCAAAGTATTTTTCCATGAACGGCAAGTTTACGAGTTTAATCTCTTACCTGAAGATGGACATCAGCGCCCTGCTTTCATCAATATCCAACAATATTATCCTGAAGAATTTCTAGTCAATCGGATTCAGGACTTTCCTGAAATTGATTTGCGCTGGCAAAGCAAAGTTACTCAAGTAAAAAAAATTGGCGAGCTAGTCGAAGTCAGCGTGACTACGCCGACTGGCGACTATCGGATGACTTGTGACTATGTCTTAGTGGCTGATGGAGCAAACAGTCCGATTCGTGAAAGCTTAGGTTTGCACTCAAGTGGGCAAATTTTTAATGATACCTTCTTGATTGCTGACATTCTGATGAAGGCAGATTTCCCGACCGAGCGCTGGTTCTGGTTTGATCCCCCCTTCCATCCGGGGCAATCGGTACTTTTACATAAACAACCCGACGGCTGTTGGCGGATTGATTTCCAACTCGGGCCGAATGCTGACCGACAAGCTTGGCGTGATCCTGAAAAAGTTCGCCCGCTAGTTAAAGCCATGCTGGGTGATGATATTGAATTCGAATTTGAATGGCTAAGTGTGTATAGCTTCCGCTGTCGACGGATGGATTCGTTCATTCATGAAGATCGGATTTTATTTGTCGGCGACTCAGCCCATCAGGTTTCACCTTTCGGGGCACGCGGTGCGAATGGTGCTTTGCAATCGGCTGAGAACTTGATTTGGAAATTAGCACGCGTTTTAAAACAGCAAGCACCTGCAGCTTTACTCAACACCTATGATCAAGAACGCAGTCAGGGTGCAGATGAAAATATTCTGAATTCGACACGGGCAACTGATTTTATTACCCCTAAAAATCGCGTGACTCGTTTATTCCGCGATACGGTTTTGGAATTAGCCGAGCAATATCCATTTGCGCGCCCCTTAGTGAATAGTGGGCGTTTGTCTTTGCCTTGTACTTATGAAAATTCAACATTAAGCACAGCGGATGCAGTGACTGATAAATTTCCGAAAACACTGCGCCCCGGTTCTAGTGGTAAAGATGCACCGATCAAAGCTTTGAATACAGCCCATAGTGCTGAACCTTGGCTCTTACCCCAGTTGGGTGATCGTTTTGTCCTGTTAGTGGATGGCCGAGCTTTACCCACTGAGGCTTTAGCCCAGCTTGAACAGGTCACTGATTTAGAAATTGTCGTAATTGCTGAGCAAATCACTACGAACTACACCACTTTAAAAGACAGTGCAGGCTTAGTAGCTGAACGTTATGACCTGCAACCCGGCACTGCTTATTTAATTCGTCCTGATCAGCATGTAGCAGCCCGTTGGCGCCAGATACACGTCGATAAAGTGTTAGCTGCTATGCAGCGTGCCTTAGGTAAGGAGTTGGTATGAGCCAGTTAAATCTTCAAGCTAACTTTTCAGATGCTGATGCCTTTTTTGCAGCCCTCGCTGATCTCCATCGTGAAGGCGATGAGCGTAAAAGCGAGCGTATCAATGCGCGCTTGATTTTACTTCTCGCCAATCATATTGGGGATCAAGCAGTGCTGATTGAAGCCATGCATATCGCTGCCCAAGTAACTACCACTGATGAATAAAATGATGAGTGAATTAAACTATTTACACGGCTTCGGCAATGAATTTGAGTCCGAAGCTTTAGCCGGTGCTTTGCCGATTGGCCGCTTTAATCCACAGCGCGTCAACCACGGTTTATATGCTGAGCAATTCAACAGCACTGCCTTTACTGCACCGCGTGCCGACAATCGTCGCACTTGGTTTTATCGCATTCGCCCTTCAGTTGTGCAAGGCCGTTATCGCCCAATCGAGAATGGCTTAACCCGTAGTGCACCTTTAACCGAAGCCGCCACGCCACCGGATATGCTGCGCTGGTCGCCCTTAGCCATTCCGAGTGCACCGACTGATTTCGTCCAAGGTTTAACCACGATGGCTGTGAATGGCAGCGTGTCAGGGCAAGCAGGCATTGGCATTCATATTTATGTTGCCAACCAATCCATGCAGGAACGTTTTTACTTGAATGCAGACGGTGAAATGCTCCTAGTGCCCCAACAAGGCGGCCTGCGCTTACATACCGAATGTGGGATTTTGGAAGTCGTTCCGGGTGAAATTGCCGTAATACCGCGTGGGATGAAATGGCGTGTGGTACTTTTAGATACAAGCGCACGCGGTTATGTCTGTGAAAATTACGGTCACCCACTGATTCTCCCAGAGCGTGGCCCGGTGGGTGCGAATGGCTATGCAAATGACCGCGATTTCCAAACCCCTGTCGCTGCTTTCGAAGATCGTGAAGGCCAGTTTGAGCTAGTCACTAAATTCATGGGGCAAAATTATGCCTGTGCCTTGACCCATTCACCGCTGGATGTGGTTGCTTGGACAGGTAACTCAGTGCCTTACAAATATGATCTAGCGCGCTTCAATGTGATGAATACCGTGAGCTACGATCATCCTGATCCGTCGATTTTCACGGTGTTGACTTCGCCCTCAGGCCAAGCGGGAGTGGCGAATGTCGATTTCGTGATCTTCCCACCGCGCTGGATGGTCGCTGAAGATACTTTCCGCCCACCTTGGTATCATCGCAATTTTATGAGTGAATTCATGGGTTTGGTACTTGGCGTGTATGATGCCAAAGACAGCGGTGGTTTTGACCCAGGTGGCTCAAGCTTACATAATAGTTTTTCACCGCATGGCCCTGAAGCAGCCGTATTTGAAAAAGCCAGTGCTGCCGAACTCAAGCCCCAGCGTTATGAAAACACTCTGGCCTTTATGTTCGAATCGCGCTATGTGATTCAACCCACGCGCTTTGCTTTAGAGACCCCTGCGCTCCAAGCCGATTATGTGAATTGCTGGGATGGTTTAACTAAACATTTTGGAGGAGCTGCATGAAACTCGCCTCATTAAAACACGGTCGCGACGGTGAACTGATAGTAGTCTCCCGCGATTTAACCCAAGCAGTGAAAGCCACTGGTATTGCCTCGACTCTCCAAGCTGCTTTAGACGATTGGGCAATCCTTGCCCCACGCTTACAAACTCTGTCTGATGACTTGAATGCGGGTAAAGTCAGCAATAGCTTTGTATTTGATGAAGCCGCTTGCACCTCCCCGTTGCCACGAGCTTATCAATGGGCGGATGGTAGCGCGTATGTGAACCATGTTGAATTGGTGCGTAAGGCGCGTAATGCTGAAATGCCGGAAAGCTTTTGGCATGATCCTCTCATGTATCAAGGTGGCTCGGATAGCTTCATAGCCCCTCACGATCCAATCCCTTTAGCTAGCGAAGCTTGGGGCATTGATTTTGAAGCAGAAGTCGCCGTCATCACTGACGATGTCCCAATGGGCGCTAGCCCTGCAGTCTGTGCTGATAAAATTCGCTTACTGATGCTGGTGAATGATGTGTCCTTACGCGGCTTGATTCCGGCAGAATTGGCTAAAGGCTTTGGCTTTTTCCAATCCAAACCTTCGAGTGTGTTCTCACCGGTTGCGGTTACGCCCGATGAATTAGGTGATACTTGGCAGGATGGGCGGGTACATTTGCCGCTCTTGGTCACTTACAACCAACAGCTCTTTGGTAAAGCCAATGCTGGCGAAGATATGACCTTTAACTTCCCACAGATTATCGCCCATGCCGCTAAAACACGTCCTCTAGGTGCGGGTGCAATTATTGGTTCGGGTACGGTATCGAATAAGCAAGATACTGAATATGGTTCAGCCGTGTCGGAAGGTGGAGTGGGCTATTCCTGCATTGCGGAAGTACGCATGATTGAAACGATTAACACCGGCAAACCACAAACTTCATTTATGAAATTCGGTGATAGCATTCGGATTGAAATGCTGGATGCGAAGGGACAGAGCGTGTTTGGGGCGATTGAGCAGAGGATTGTGGAGTATAAGGGTTAAACCTAATTTATCTCTACTCAATAACAAGCAGTAGATTTCAACTCTCTACTGCTTGCTTAAAGCGTTTGTAATAAGCCCGAGGTGGCTCTGCAAACTCTCCCCTTTCACAAACACTCACCTGCTTAAAATACTGATCCGCAAACGGTGCAATCACTCCATACAATTGCGCTGTAATCCTTCGGGCTTGTTGGCTCGCTGAATCAGTTTCCACTAACTCTTTAGGCAACTCAGGTTCGCGTAATAAAATCCGCCGGTATTTATGAATCAGCAGAATTTTAATTAAAAAGCATAACTCAGGATCAAGTTGATGCGTGGTTAAAGCAGCTGCTAGTACAGGTGCAAACTGTTGATTAAACTCTGTGTATTCTTCATCTAAGGCATCAGTATTAAAGCATTGGCGAATTAAACGATTCGCCACCGGCACATTCTCTGGCTCAGGCGTAGTCGCTTGTAGAATCGCCACATGCTCTTCAATTTGCAGCTCTTTAATAAGCGCACTGACTTCCGCTAAATCAGCCGTCGGATGAGCAAAGATGCCAGTGGTGATATGCGTGAAGCCGAGCCAGAATAGCTCTTTGCGGAGCTGCTCACGCTGTTCAGGGGCTAATTCGCCCAAAAGGGTAATGACTAAGCGCCATTGCCCGTCCCAACTGGCTAAATCGGGTGCATAAATTCGGCTTGCTGCACTAGAAAACTGCCTCAAACCTTTTTCTGTTAAGGAGTAAAAGCTACGCCGCCCGATTTGCTGCGATCTAAGTAGATTCTTTTCAGAAAGACGAAACACACAAGTACGCACTAAGCGCTCATTCACTCCAAGCGGCTTGACCAGTTTGATCAAACTCCCCAGCCAAATCGAGCCACCATGCGGGCAAACGGTGTCACCATACACAGTAACAATCAGCGAATTCGCATGAATCGACGAGGTTTGCACAAACTGATCGATCAGGGCTTGTGCAGCTTGATTAAACGCATTCTCTGTGCGTATTTTGGGTTGTCGAGCCGGATTAGTCACGTTTCAACTAGGTTCCTGTTGTTTAACTTGATAAAGAGGGGCAAGGCCATCGGCATCAATGCGGGGGCGATTAGCTTCCATTTCAGTTAAAGGCGTAGTTTCGACCAAAGTTTGCATACTGCGCACCGCCAACTTTTGATACGAACGTGTACCCTCTTCTTTCCAGCCAATTTCCGTATCACTTAATTCGCGAATCACTCGTGCCGGAGTGCCTGCTACTAAACTGCGTGCTGGCACTTGCATATTCGCTTTCACAAAACTCATTGCCGCCACAATCGCTGAATGCCCAATCACTGCCCCATCCATAATGACACTATTCATGCCTACTAGTGCATTTTCGCCGACTTCACAGCCATGTAAAACAGCACCATGACCAATATGCCCATTTTTGCGCACGACTGTATCGGTACCGGGGAAACCATGCATCACGCAAGTATCCTGTAAATTAGAACCTTCTTCTAATACTAACCGCCCAAAATCACCGCGTAGCACGGCATTTGGCCCCACATAGCAGCCCGCAGCGACAATGACATCGCCAATTAATACCGCAGTGGGGTGAATATAACTCTCCGGATGCACCACAGGGCGAATTCCATTGATGGCATAGTAAGGCATGGATAACTCCTCCAAAATTTTAGGTTTAAGCTTAGTCTTTCTAAGTGTTTTTCGTCTACTCCTCAGCTCTTAGTAAAGCACAAAGTGATACAACAAAAAATACTTTGACTATAATTCTGTATCAGATTACTATCCGCAACATCAGATAACCAAGTGGAGAGGTTGGGTATGAAGCTGCAAAGTTATGCTCAAGGGGAATGGTACGCATCCTCGAAAGCAGGCGCTCTCATTAAGCATGCAATTACGGGCGAAGACTTCGCGGAAATCAGTAGTGATGGTCTCGATTTCCAAGCCATGCTTGACTATGCGCGTCAAGTCGGTGGTCCCAACTTACGTAAATATACGTTTCATCAACGTGCTTTGATGCTCAAAGCCCTCGGCAAATATTTAATTGAGCGCAAAGAACAACTGTATACCTGCTCAAAAGCCACAGGTGCCACCCGCACCGATTCATGGATTGATATTGAAGGTGGCATTAGCACCATGTTGGTATTTGCCAGCAAAGGCCGCCGCGAACTGCCAAATAGCAATATCTATCTTGATGGTGTGCAAGAGCAAATCTCACGCAATGGGACTTTCACTGCGCAACATATCTACACTCCGATCCAAGGGGTAGCTGTACAAATCAATGCCTTCAACTTCCCTTGCTGGGGAATGTTGGAAAAGTTAGCACCGACCCTTTTAGCAGGTGTCCCCAGCATCGTTAAACCCGCCAGCCAAACCGCTTATGTGACTGAGCTGGTGGTGAAAATGATCATTGAATCGAAGATTTTACCGGAAGGTGCTTTGCAGCTCGTTTGCGGTAGCACGGGTAATTTATTGGATCACTTAAGCTGCCAAGATGCCGTGAGCTTCACAGGCTCTGCGTGGACAGGTCAAAAGCTTAAACAGAATCAAACTATTGTCGCTAACTCCGTGCGCTTTTATATGGAAGCGGATTCCTTAAACTGCTCAATTCTAGGTAGTGACGTGCAGCCGGGTACACCGACTTTTGATTTATATATTAAAGAAGTCGTGCGCGAAATGACGGTGAAAGCAGGACAGAAATGTACGGCGATTCGCCGCTCAATTGTGCCAGCGGATCGTTTAGAAGCAGTTGCAGCAGCCTTAAAAGAGCGCTTAAGCAAGATTCAAGTGGGTGATCCTGATCAAGAAGGCATCAAAATGGGCGCGCTAGCAGGTTTAGACCAACGCTCTGATGTGCGTGAACGTATTGCTGAATTAGCCAAGCAAAACGAGATTTTATTCGGTGATATGAACAATGTGAATGTGCTGGGTGCTAGCAATGACACCGGCGCTTTCCTCTCACCAATGGTCTTGGCTTGCAAAGATGCACGTACTACTAATGCGCATGATGTGGAAGCTTTCGGCCCTGTGACTACCTTGATTCCTTATAGTAGGGATGAAGAAGCGATTGAATTAGCGGCTTTAGGTAAAGGTAGTTTAGTTGCCTCAGTAGCGACCGCTAGCAAAGAGGTAGCGCGTAAGCTTGTAGTGGGGATTGCTCCTTATCATGGTCGGGTTTTAGTGCTCGATGAGAAATGCGCGAAAGAATCCACTGGACATGGCTCGCCTTTAGCCCATCTGATTCATGGTGGCCCTGGCCGTGCGGGTGGTAGCGAAGAAATGGGTGGTGTACGTGGCGTGAAGCATTATATGCAGCGTACTGCGGTTCAAGGCTCACCGGATATGCTTACTGCTGTTACCGGTGTCTGGATGCAGGGAGCGGAGCGCAATACAGATGGTATTCATCCTTTCCGCAAAACTTTTAATGAATTAGAAGTCGGTGATGCAGTAATCACTGCGAAGCGCACGATTAGTCTTGCGGATATTGAAGCCTTTGCCGAACTGAGTGGTGATAAATTCTATGCACACATGGATCAAGCCGCTGCACAACGTAATCCCTTCTTTGAAGATCGGGTCGCGCATGGCTATTTCTTAGTGTCGTTAGCAGCAGGCTTATTCGTTGAACCCAATGAAGGCCCGGTGCTGGCTAATTATGGTTTAGATGATTTGCGCTTCTCTGCACCTGTGTATGCCGGTGACACCCTGCAAGTGCAATTTACCTGTAAGCAAAAAACCAATCGTGAAACCGAGAACTACGGTGAAGTGCGTTGGGATACTGCTATCGTAAATCAAGAGGGAGCGCTGGTCGCTCATTATGATGTATTGACTTTGGTCGCCAAGCAACAAGGAGGCGAAACAAAATGATGACTCCCGAACAAAATTTCATGCGCAAAATTGAGGCCGAAGAAAAGATTGAGCCGAAAGATTGGATGCCTGAAGCCTATCGGCAAAACCTGATTCGCCAAATTTCCCAGCATGCTCACTCTGAAGTGATTGGTATGCAACCGGAAGGCAACTGGATTACGCGTGCGCCCTCATTGCGCCGTAAAGCGGTGTTGCTGTCTAAAGTACAAGATGAAGGTGGCCACGGTTTATATCTGTATAGCGCGACCGAAACCCTAGGCGTGAAGCGGGCTGATCTCATCGCTGCGATGCAGTCCGGCGAAGCAAAATATGCCTCCATCTTCAATTACCCCACCCAAACTTGGGCGGATATTGGCGCGATTGGCTGGCTGGTGGATGGTGCAGCGATTGTGAATCAAGTGTCTTTGCAACGTACCTCATATGGCCCTTATTCCCGCGCCATGATTCGAATTTGTAAGGAAGAAAGCTTTCATCAACGGCAAGGCTATGAATTGATGATTGCGCTTGCGCATGGCAGCCCTGCCCAAAAAGCGATGGCGCAAGATGCCTTGAATCGCTTCTATTGGCCTGCATTGATGATGTTTGGCCCGCATGATGCGGAATCTGCGCACTCGGCGAAGTCGATGACTTGGAAAATCAAGCGTGAAACTAATGATGATTTGCGCCAAAAGTTCATTGATCAAACCGTGCCACAAATTGAGTTCCTTGGTTTAGAACATCCCGATAAAGACCTGAAATGGAATGCAGAGCGTGGTCATTATGACTCCGGCGAGATCGACTGGCAGGAATTCTATAACGTCATCAATGGTAATGGTCACTGCAATCGCCAGCGGGTGGAGCACCATATTCGTGCCCATGAAGAAGGCGCTTGGGTACGTGATGCCATGACCGCTTATAACGCTAAGCAACAAGCCAAAACCACTGAACAACGCCAAGCTGCTTAAGGAGAGATCGCAATGGCTACTGACAATCTTGAATTATACGAAGTGTTTGTGCGGGCGCGACGTGGCTTAGATCATAAGCATGTTGGCAGTTTACATGCACAAGATGCCGAGCAAGCTTTGGAATATGCCCGGGATTGCTATACCCGTCGCAGTGAAGGCGTAAGTATTTGGGTGGTGCGTTCACGCGATATTTGCGCTTCCCAAGAAGACGATAGCGAAAGCTTCTATGATCCGTCCGATGATAAACCTTATCGGCATGCGACTTACTATCAGCTTCCTGAAGCTGTAAACAATATGTGAGGTCATAATGAGCGACTTCGATCTCAAAGCAGCTACCCAAGAATATGCAACCCGCTTAGGTGATGACTCGGTTGTCTTAGGCCACCGCCTTTCTGAATGGACTAGCAATGGCCCTTTCTTAGAAGAAGACATTGCTCTTAGTAATGTGGCGCTTGACTATATTGGCCGTGCGCGTATGTATTACACCTATGCAGCAGAGTTGGCAGGCAATGGCAAAACTGAAGATGATTTTGCCTATACCCGTGATATGCGTGAATTCCGTAATCTGTTGATTCATGAACTACCACGCGGTGATTTTGCTTATACGATGGTGCGGCAATTGTTTGTGGATGTATTCAACACACATTACTTGCCTGAGCTTGCAAAATCTACTGATAGCACCCTGGCTGGTATTGCTCAGAAAGCGATTAAAGAAACCCGCTATCACTTACGTCGTAGCCACGAATGGGCTTTACGCTTAGGCGATGGTACTGAAGCAAGCCATCAGCGGATGCAACGTGCCATTGAATCACTGTGGGGTTATACCCACGAGCTATTCGATGCTGACCCACTGGAAGCGCAATTAGCTGATGCAGGTATCGGTGTGCATAACGCTGCCTTGCGTCCGGCTTGGTTAGAGCAAGTTTCAGCGATTTTGACTGAAGCGACACTAACTGTCCCAAAAGATGATTGGGCGGTACGTGGTGGACGTGTCGGTTATCACACTGAAAACCTCGGGCATATGCTCAATGATATGCAGTTTTTACATCGCGCCTATCCGGGCTGTCAGTGGTAACGATGATGGCTAAATCTATCCCAGTGATTCCGTTTGCTTGGTATGAACGCGCTCAACGGCGCAAGCAATCGGCTTTAACACAAATTTGGGAGGTACTGGATCAAGTTAAAGATCCAGAAATTCCCGTGTTAAGTATCTGGGATTTGGGTGTGCTTTGTGATGTACAAGCAGTTGAAGGTAAGTATGTAGTGAGCATCACCCCAACTTATTCTGGCTGCCCCGCGATGGAAACGATTAAAGCAGACATTGCCGCTGCCTTAGATGCAGCCAAGCTTCAACCCTATGAGATTGTGACACGCATCAGTCCCGCTTGGACGACCGATTGGTTATCGCCACAAGGTCGAGAGCAATTGCAAGCTTATGGCATTGCTCCGCCGGCGGGCGGTGGCTGTGCCCAAGCACAAGGCTTAACCCCAGATAGTGGAATTGAATGTCCGCACTGTAGCTCTAGCAATACACGCAGAATTAGTGAGTTTGGTTCAACAGCTTGTAAGGCCTTATTTCAATGCCAAGACTGTCATGAACCGTTTGATTACTTTAAGCATCTTTGAGGGTGACCCCGATGGCTGATACCCGTTTTTATCCTCTGACCATTAGCGAGATTAAACCAGAGACTGATACCGCAGTTTGTGTCTCGTTTAAGGTTCCACCAGAATTAACTGATACTTTTAAATTCGTGCAAGGCCAATTTCTCACCCTCAAAGCCGATATTGAGGGCGAAGATGTGCGACGTTCTTATTCGATCTGCTCCGGCGTGCATGATGGCAGCTTGCGGGTTGGGATTAAGCGCGTGCGTGGTGGCAAGTTCTCTAACTACGCGAATGATCAATTCAAAGTCGGTGATACGGTTGAAGTGATGCCGCCGCAAGGCAGCTTCAATTCACCTTTAAATGCTACTAATGCCAAAAGCTATATGTGCTTAGCGGGTGGTAGCGGGATTACGCCCATTTTGTCGATTATGAAAACCATTTTAGTCGAAGAGCCCAACAGTCAAGTGACCTTAATTTATGGGAATCGGCGTAGTAATTCAGTGATGTTTAAGGACGAATTGAGCTTCCTGAAAAACAAATACCTGAACCGTTTCCAATGGATCAATATCATGAGCCAAGAAGATCAAGGCGCTGATCTTCTCAATGGGCAAATTGATAATCAAAAAGGTTCTGCCTTACATAGAAGTCGCTTGATTAATATTAAAACTACCGACGAAGTGTTCATCTGTGGTCCTGAAGCGATGATGTCTGAAGTTTCACGGGGGTTTCGTGCGTCTGGTTTGAGTGATGAACAAATTCATTATGAATTGTTTGCTAACTCCTCAGCTGATGCAGCCACCTTATTGGAAAAAGCTCAGCAGCGGATTGAAACCTATGGCGAAGAAAAAACCAGTAAAGTCACCGTGATTGCGGATGGACGTTCGTTACAGTTTGATCTCGCTACCGTTGGGCAAAATATTTTAGATGCAGGAATTCATAATGGCCTAGACCTGCCCTATGCTTGCAAAGCGGGCGTTTGTTCGACTTGTAAAGCTAAATTGGTCAAAGGCCAAGTGGATATGGATATTCATCATGGTTTGGAAGCGCATGAAATTGCTGCAGGCTATATTTTAACCTGCCAAGCACATCCGGTTTCTGATGAAGTCGTAGTCGATTTTGATCAACGTTAGCAGCTTTTAACTAACATTTTCGCTTAAAACATCTGGAGGAGAGGATTCATGAAAAACTTGAAAAAGTTAATGCTAAGCTTTGCCATTGCATCAGCGGCAATGGCAGCTTCCGCACCAACTTGGGCAGAAACCACGATTCGTGTCGGTTCTTGGTTGCCACCCGCGCACACCATGAATGCTGATGTTCTACCGACTTGGGGCAAGTGGATTGAGGAAGCCACTGAAGGTCGCGTCAAATTGAAAATTGAATACCCCGGCGGTGATCCCAAAGCCTTACTTGACCAAGTACAAGACGGTGCTTATGAAGCCGCTTGGACTTTCCACGGTTACTATCCTGGGCGCTTTAAACTGACCAAAATGGTGGAATTACCCGGTATCGAAGGTGGTGCGAAAGGTGCATCGATTGCTCATTGGCGCATCAATGAGAAATACCTATCTAAAGCTAATGAACATGAAGGCGTGGTCTTAGCAGGATTATTTACGCATGGCCCTGGTCAAATCCACTTGGCTAAACCCATTGAAAAACTCGCTGAGATGAAAGGTAAAAAGATTCGTATCGGTGGTGGGGTGCAAGCAGATATTGGTAAAGCCATGGGCGTCGAAGGTGTGGCAGCTCCAGGTTCTAAAGTTTATGAAATTCTCGCACAAGGTGTTGCCGATGGCGCTTTCATGCCAATGGGTGAGAAGAAAACCCTACGTTTAAAAGAAGTAGCACCCTTCACTATTAAATTCCCACACGGTATGTACTTAGGCAGTTTCATGATTATTCTGAATAAGGACTTCATGGAGAAACTAGACCCTAAAGATCGTGACGCGATTATGAAGGTATCGGGTGAAAAGCTCTCTGCTTTAGCGGGTGAAAAATGGGGTCAGGAAGCTGAAGAAGGCGAGAAAGATGCAATTGCTGCTGGCAATACAATCAAAGAGGCCACTCCAGAAATGCTTGCTGAGTTTGCAGAAATGACCAAAGACTTTGACAAAAACTTCTTAGAAAGCGTCAAAGACAGTGGTGTAGATGCAGCCGCTGCCTTGAAAGAATTGCGTGAAATCGCCAAAGCCGAAGGATCAAAATGAGATGACGAGTGCTGAACAAATCACCCAGCACTCTGAGCAGGGGCTAGCCAGATGGCTAGCTCTTACTCTCAACCTGATCGCAGGCAGTGCTTTAATGTTGATGATGATCATCACATGCCTAGATGTGATTGGTCGTTATTTTTTTAATAAACCTTTAGTGGGTGGCGTTGAACTCATTGAGGTTTTATTAGGAATAATGATCTTCATGGCTTTGCCAGTAATTTCTTGGCGCAATGAAGATGTAGTTGTGGATATTTTGGATTCCTACGTCCCACCGCGTATGACTCTATTCCGTCATATTGTATTTAACGTCATCACTGCTATTGCTTTAGTTGTGATTGGTCAACGTATTTGGGATTTGGGTGTACGTGCTAGTTCACATAGCGAAGTCACCGAATACTTGCATCTTCCGGTTGGTGCAATCGTGAGTTTCTTTGGAGTGATGTGCTGGTTCACAGCCCTAGTACTAGTCACACTTGGTATTTACCGTGCCCTTGTACAATATCGTTTGACACAAACCTTAACTACTCAAAACCTGGAGTAAAACCATGTTAGTGTCCTTAGTGGGTTTTGCAGTTTTACTCTTCCTGATTATGGTGCGCATGCCCATTGGCATTGCGATGGGTTTGGTCGGTTTCTTTGGCTTTGCTTGGCTGAATGATTGGAACTGGACAGCCGCGTTGTCCATGTCCGCCCGCCGGATCATTGATACTTCGCGTGATTATAGCCTCACAGTCATTCCTCTCTTCATTTTAATGGGGAACTTTGTAACCAAATCTGGTTTATCTAATGAGTTGTACCGCGCTTCTTATGCCTTTATGGGGCATTTGCGGGGTGGTTTAGCGATGGCCACCGTAGTGGCTTGTGGTGGTTTTTCAGCAATCTGTGGTTCAAGCTTAGCGACCGCTGCTACTATGTCTAAAGTCTCTATGCCGCCAATGCGTAAATACGGTTATAGCGATAGCTTAGCCACTGCTTCGATTGCAGCGGGGGGCACACTGGGTATCTTAATCCCACCTAGCGTTATTCTGTTGATTTACGGCATTATGACCGAGCAAAGTATCCGTGAATTATTCGCAGCCGGTTTCTTGCCCGGTATGTTAGGTATTGCACTCTATGTTTGTGCTGTTGCATGGACAGTGTGGCGTAATCCTAAAGCAGGCCCTCCTGGGGAACGCTCAACAGGTAAAGAACGTTTAGAGGCCATGAAAGGGGTTTGGGGTACTTTACTCCTCTTCGTGCTTGTCATCGGCGGGATGTATATCGGTGCTTTCACTGCAACTGAAGCCGCTGGGATTGGTGCTGCGGGTGCTTTTATGATTGCATTGTCACGCAAATCTATTTCTTGGCGCACCCTGTATGAAGTATTGACTGAAACTGCACATACTTCAGCCTCGCTATTCTTCGTCGTCATCGGCGCCCTGATTTTCTCCAATTTTATTACTCGTGCTGAATTTCCTGATTACTTATTGCAGTTCGTACAAAGCTACAATTTAAGCCCCATGATGGTCATTTTCATGATTTTAGTGATCTATATTCTGCTGGGCTGTATTTTAGAAAGCTTGTCGATGATGTTACTGACCGTACCGATTTTCTATCCCTTGGTACAAAGCCTTGGTTTTGACTTGGTATGGTTTGGGATCTTAGTTGTAGTTGTCACTGAAATCAGCTTGCTGACTCCCCCAGTGGGTTTGAATGTCTTCGTCTTAAGCGGTGTGCTGAAAGATGTCAAAACCAGTACGATTTTTAAAGGTGTCACACCTTTCTGGGTAGCAGACATTATCCGCTTAACTTTATTGACCTTAATTCCAGCCATTTCCCTATTTTTACCGGAAATTTTATATCGCTGACCTAGCGATTAGCTGAATTAACACACGGGATTAATACACAGAATGACAGGCATGAGCTTTAAAACTATTGAGTTAGCCATTGCAGATGGCGTGGCAACCTTAACCTTTAATCGCCCCGATAAGCTAAATAGCTTTAATACCGAAATGCATGCAGAAGTGCGTGAAGCGTTAAAAGCTGTGCAAGCTGATACTAGCGTGCGCTGCTTATTAATCACTGGGAAGGGGCGTGGCTTTTGTGCAGGCCAAGATCTCGCTGATGAGGTTGCAGCGGCGGATATTGGTGCGACTGTAGAGCGTGAGTACAACCCCTTAGTACGCACGCTCACCACTCTTCCCATGCCAGTGATTTGTGCAGTGAATGGCACAGCCGCGGGCGCGGGTGCGAATATCGCCTTAGCTTGCGATATTGTATTAGCCGCCCGCTCGGCATCTTTCATTCAAGCCTTCTGTAAAATCGGTTTAGTGCCCGACTCAGGTGGTACTTGGACTTTGCCGCGAGTAGTTGGGCATGCGCGTGCGATGGCTTTAACTGTATTAGGTGACAAGATTAGTGCTGAAAAAGCGGAAAGTTGGGGAATGATTTGGAAATGCGTGGACGACGCAGATTTGATGACAGAAGCCTCGAAACTAGCTAAGCATTTAGCGACTCAACCTACTAAAGGTTTAGCCATGACCAAACAAGCCATTCATGCAGCAGGCACGAATACCTTAGATCAGCAGCTTGATTTAGAGCGTGATTTGCAAGCAGCGGCGGCCGCCAGTGATGACTTTAAAGAGGGTGTCAATGCTTTCTTAGAGAAACGCGCCCCGGTATTTAAAGGAGCTTAAGATGACTGAGAAAGATCCTTTTGCACGCGCTTGTAGTGATGCAATGCATGCGAATGATCGCACTGCGCATATGATGGGTATCAACATTGTGGACACCGTGGCAGGCCACGCGGTGCTGACTATGAAAGTCCGCACTGACATGCTCAACGGGCATGATGTTTGCCACGGCGGTATGCTGTTTACACTGGCTGATACCGCTTTCGCTCATGCTTGTAATAACACGAATAAAGTTACCCTTGCTTCAGGCTGCACAATTGATTTCCTCGCGCCAGCTTACGAAGGTGAACTCTTGACCGCAACCGCAGTAGAGCGCTCGCGTAGTGGACGTACCGGCGTTTATGATGTGGAAATTCATAATCCTGATGGCAAATTAGTAGCGACTTTTCGAGGTCGCTCCTATCAACTCAAAGGTAGCGTGCTACCCGAAAGCTAAGCCTAAATAGCACCAAGGAGGAGGAGAAAAATGAGTACAGGTTTTCCAAATGAGACACTGACTTTAGAGAATTTTACTAAAGCCAGTCAAGACGAAATCCAAGCTTTGCAATTGAAACGTCTGCAATGGACGGTGAAACATGCCTATCAAAATGTGCCCATGTATCGAGCTAAATTCGATGCGGCTGGGGTACATCCTGATGATTTAAAACAGCTTAGTGATATTCAAAAATTTCCTTACACGACTAAACACGACTTACGCGATAACTATCCGTTTGGTATGTTTGCGGTACCAATGGAACAAGTTTCGCGGATTCATGCTTCTAGTGGTACGACGGGCAAACCTACAGTCGTCGGTTATACCAAGGGTGATATTGAACGCTGGTCGGAGGCGGTCGCCCGCGCCATTCTGGCAGCCGGTGGTAAACCGGGTAATAAAGTCCATGTTGCTTATGGCTACGGTTTATTTACGGGTGGCTTGGGTGCGCACTATGGAGCGGAGCGTTTAGGCTGTACGGTCATTCCGATGTCGGGTGGTCAGACTGAAAAACAAGTACAACTGATTCAGGATTTTAAGCCTGACATTATTATGGTGACCCCATCCTATTGTTTAAATATCGCTGATGAGTTTGAACGACAAGGTTTAGACCCACGAGCTTGTTCACTGCGGGTCGGTATTTTCGGGGCTGAGCCGTGGACACCTGCGATGCGTTTAGAGATTGAGCAACGTATGGGTTTGGATGCGGTGGATATTTATGGCTTATCTGAAGTCATGGGACCAGGTGTTGCGCAAGAATTTGTGCAAACTAAAGACGGCCCTACCATTTGGGAAGATATGTTCTACCCAGAAACGATTCATCCTGAAACCCTGCAAACGGTGGCTGATGGGCAAGAAGGTGAATTAGTCTTCACTTCCTTAGTGAAAGAAGCGATGCCGGTGATTCGTTATCGCACCCGTGATCTCACGACCCTACTTCCCGGCAGCGCCTGTAATATGCGGCGCATGGCAAAAATTACTGGGCGCAGCGACGACATGATGATTATTCGTGGCGTGAATGTATTCCCGACTCAGATTGAAGAAATTCTGCTGAAGATTGAAAAGCTTTCCCCTCATTATCAAATTGAAATCACGCGTGATGGTAATTTAGATAACCTCACTGTGCATGTTGAAGCGCGTAGTAATCAAGTCAGTGAAGCTGAGCGCGCTGCTGCTGCTAAAGAACTGCAACATCGGATTAAAGTTTTGGTGGGTGTCAGCACCAAAATCAATGTGAAATCTGAAGGCGAAATTGCACGTTCCCAAGGTAAAGCCCAGCGGGTTGTGGATAATAGGCCAAAAGTTTAAGCATTAATAGTGCGCATCACTCAATGCGCACTTCCATTAAAGTGAAGCCCCCAAGCCTATTACTCAGTATTCTTATAGGCAGGATGCATATACTCAATCTTAAGAATATTTCTTATATTTATTAGTGTAGATGACTTGTTTGCATTCCAAACCACAATGACATTTTGTGGCTCAGGTATTTTTGAAAGATGGCTATAACGCACTGAAATATATTGCCCTAAATTCTGCTGCTTACTAATTGTTATGGAAGCTAATAAATCATAAGCAGGCATAGAAAGAGACTTAGTATAAATTTCAATAATACGGTTCTGAGCACTAATTTCGTTTGGCTGCTCAAGCAGGCTAACATTAATAAAGGTTAGCATCGGATCATAGGCAACTAACTGGATCTCGCCCTGTTCGAAACTCAAACTATAAATTACATTAGGCGTATTAGCATTTTGCAAACTACAGCTAATAGACTTTGGACTTACATATTCATAGCTAGACTGAAAAATAGCCTGTGCTGCTTGTTCTCTTTTTAGCTCAGGCATCTTCTGAATAGAGATGCTTGTGTTGTTATTATCACCCCCTCCCCCTGTACAGAACAGCTCCGAAGCTTTTACTAAGCTAGAAAATAGCAAGTTAAACACGAGTATTAAGGCTAGATTTTTCATATTAATCTATCTGATTTAATAGTTTATTTATGACTCTAGGTACTGGTTTTTGTGGATTAGCTTTTAGATCATTAGAGTCTACGGGAAAAGCAGTCGCTCTTGACTGTGGCAACGGAGGGGAAAACTTGGTATCTAGCTCTGTCCGTTGACCAATACATACCGGCTGTTGCCAGTTTGGTAGACTAGTGGATTTTGTGCCTATATCAAAAAAATCTTTCAACAAAATTGCTTTTTTATTTTCAGCACTCCAAAGATCCCTATCTTTTTCAAAACCAAATTTAAGACTGCAATCATAATAACAATGCTTTGCTTTTCACCGCTTATATAAGTTGGTGCTTTATTTAAATTTGCAGTACAACTCCCTAAAAAACCAATTTTATCACTCATAAAAAATCCTTTTATTTATGAAATAATTAAATACTAAGAATATGCATAAATTATAATTAGGGCATTTTTACGAAAAAAATCCTCGAAAACGATCAACGGTATTTTTTTAATGATGTTTATTATTTTTGAAGATTGTTATAGCTATTAAGCCTATTTAAACCCCAGCTCCCTTAGCCGTTCCTGCAAATAACTATCAGCGGTATAACGCTCCGATAGTACTACTTCAGGACGAGGGTGCAAAAACAGAGGCAAGGAAATCCGTGAGACATTCGCAGCACTCGGGGGTGGATTGATGACTCGATGCGTAGTGGAAGGGAAATAACCACCCGACACTTCTTGTAACATATCACCAATATTTACAATCAGATAACCGAAGTCACATGGCACATCTAACCACTCCCCTGCTTTTGTCAAGACTTGCAAACCGGGTTCATTCGCCGCGGGCAAAATGGTTAGCAGATTAATATCCTCATGCGCTGCTGCGCGTAAAGCTTGTGAAGGTTCTGAGCCTTTAAAGGGCGGATAATGCAAAACACGCAATAGTGTCTGATCGCTACCGCGAATCATCGTAGAAAGCGGTTCATGGTAACGGTTAGCCACTTCAGGCGGAGAATAAGCTTCAATCCACCCCAATAACTCCTCAGCTAGAGCATTAGCTTGTTGACGATAAGCAATCAGCTCAGGGCGCAAAGCGTCGGGGCAAATCCCCCACGGATGATAAAAATGGAAATACTCTTTAAGATCACGGACTGCGCAACCCTTAGCGGTTTCTGAAACTTCTGGTGGAAAGTAACCATCAAAAGTCGAGCGGAAGCGGTATTCGTATTTCTCAGTGCTTTGAAAAAACTTGAGCCAATGTTGATAAATCGACTGCACAGACTCTTGGCGAATCGGATGGTTTTTTAAAACACCAAAACCAAATTCACGCAAAGACTCAACAAAAATGGCTGCCGCATTGGGCGCTAAATAATCAACAGCTTGTAAATTCATTTTGACCTCGCTTGCCAATAGCTATTGGTCAAGGTGTCGCGGAAAAAATCAATCACGCCTTGGGCATTCACCTTCATACAAGCTTTATGGATAGGGCGCTCATCCCAAGCACGCACAAAATAAGCATCACCTTTAATCCGCTTCATGATAGTCTGCCCAGCCGCAATCCCATCGGGAACAACACAAATACCACCTTCAACCGTTTCAAATAATTCGGGCTTAAGCACATAAGTGAGAGCTGAAATATCATGCCCATAGCAGCCTGGAGCTTTGTATTCATGCTGGTAAAAGTCGATATAAAAATCAGCGGCACGATGCAACATAGGGCCAACTTTGCGATTATGGGCAGCGATATAACTAAACAGTTTACGATCAAATAGCACTGTATAAGTCACATCTAAACCAACCATCACGAGTGGCCAATCAGCGGCCATTACAATATCAGCAGCATGCGGATCAGCAAAAATATTTGCTTCAGCTACAGGTGACACATTCCCCACATGCTCAATCGTGCCCCCCATAATCACGACTTGTTTAACTAACTTAGGAATTTCAGGGTCAAGTTCAAGCACATGCGCTAAATTACCCAAAGGCCCCACCGCAACTAAAGTGACTTCACCGGGATATTTACGAACTTGCTCAATAATGAAAGGGGCGGCAAATTGATCATGTTGGCGGCGATGTGGGGGAGGTAAAAACTGATCCCCTAAACCATCCATACCATGCACAAAATCGGGGAAAGGCATAGGGTCACAATGCATTGGCCAAGACTCACCGATACACACCGGTACATCGGCTCCAGACATTTCAACCAATGTCAGTGCATTCATACAAGCCTGCGCTACACTCACATTGCCAAAGGTTGTAGTTAGACCAAGTAACTCAATCTCAGGGTGTGCAATCGCGGCGAAAATCGCCATTGCATCATCAATACCAGGGTCAGTATCTAGAATAATCTTATGCGTCATTCCTCAACCTTACTGTTAAAAAGCATCTACTTCGGCAGCAGTAGGAATACTTGAAGAAGCTCCCACCCGTTGCACACATAAAGCCGATGCCTTACCCGCACGCTCTAAAGCCGCACGCAAGGACTGGCCTTGCATCCGAGCATGCAAAAAATATCCAATGAAGGTATCACCCGCCCCTGTCGTATCTACCGCTTTTACTGGTAAGGCAGGCACAAATTCGAGTTGCCCTTGCTGAACACTAGCCGCCCCTTTTGAACCAAGCGTAATGACCACTAGCGTATTCGGCCAACGGGCTTGTAATAAAGCTGCTAACTCCTCTAAAGTTGGTAGAGGCTCAACAGGCAAACCAAGTAGCTGACAAACCTCTACTTGATTTACAAATAGCAGACTGAGTTTTTCTAAGGGCAAATCTTTCACTGCTGCATTCATCGGTGCTGGATTGAATGCAATCTTTAAACCTCGTGCCGAAGCCAAGTCGATCATTTCTTGAGTGCAACTGCATTCGTTTTGCAGCAACAGCCAATCGCCTGCTTGGGCAGCTTGGAGACTAGTTGCTAAATCAGTAGCAGTGAACGAATGATTGGCACCCGCATAGAGAATAATCGAGTTTTCGGCCTGATCATCGACTTGAATAATCGCATGCCCACTCGGCTCATTGACTGTTTCTAAATGCTGCGCAGAGACACCCGCATCAATAAGGGTTTGCACTAAAGCCTGATCGACAGCGTTATAGCGGCCAATATGCAAGACCTCACTACCAGCGCGAGCTAAAGCAATCGACTGATTTGCACCTTTCCCCCCTAACACTTGCTGATAATGATAGCTGCTTAAGGTTTCGCCAGGCAGCACCAAATGCGGGACTCGGTAGACATGATCGATATTGATAGAGCCATAATTATAGATAGGCATAAGGATGGTTTGGGTAACTCGCGATGCCTGCATTATAACCCTAGACACCCCTTGAAAAGATAGAGCTAATACGGCGTTTTTGCTGGTATATTTATTGCAGCGCAATAAGCCACAGTTGAACTTGGCGGAAATTGCACGCATGGCTAACCACTCTATTCTTTACCCCCTCGCTGCAGTCTTGCATCAGCTCAGTGCTACCCTGAATAGTCAACAGTCTGGTACTTTTCTCATTGCCACTGAGCAGAACACCTCCTGCCGCTTTGCTATTGAGCATGGGCGCATCACTCATTGCACACATAGCCGTGATAAAGGTGCTGCTGCAGTCCAGAGCCTCTTGCAAGCTAAGCAAGCTTCTTGTGCTTTTTCAGAAAACCTAATGCTCCCTTTTAGAGCGGAAGCTGCGGTAACGCACGAATTTTGCTTAAAAACTTTAGGCTTGCAACTTGCCAAACTTGAAGATCAATCTAAATTAGCTAACGAAACTCCAGTTGACCCAAGCCCCCAACCCGCCCTAGATAACTCCAATACTAATCGGCGTAATCGGTTTTATCGTGGTGGTTATGCTTTAGGCGACAATGACGCTGCTGTGTAAAGCAAGATCAAGATCATGTAAAAAAATGTAAAGCTGCTGTTCGCTCACTGCTTTGTCCGTAATCATAAGCCTCATATAAACAACAGACCTTAAAACGGATAAATGATGATGGATGTGAATAAACTACGCCCGTGGGCTACCCCTTTAACCATTGGTGCCTTTATTTTAATGGCAATCACTGGTTTATTAATGTATTTCCATGTACAGCTAGGCTTAGCAAAAGCCGCGCATGAATGGTTGAGTATCGTCATGGTCGGGGCAGTAGGTTTGCATTTAGTGGTAAACTGGAAAGTCTTTAAGCGCTATTTTAGCCAAAAATTAGGCTTAGCCATTATTAGTCTATTCGCAATTCTCACCATTACCGCACTCGTAATACCGCAACCAGGCGGCTCCCGTGGGGGTCGTCCAGATCAACAAGCAGCGAATCTGTTATTGAACTTACCGATTACTAGTTTAGCCAGCGTTACGAATAAAACGGTGGAAAATATTCAAGCGACGCTTAGCCAACAAGGTTTCACCATCACTGATCCAAATAGCACGCTGAAACAAGTCGCTGAGGCTAGCAAGCGCAATCCAATGGAAGCTTTGGGCAAAGCATTACAGTAACGAGAGAGCACATGAGCAAACTACTGCTGGTCGATGACGATCTAGAGCTAAATAAACTTCTCAGCACGTATTTAACCCAAGAAGGCTTTGAAGTCACTGCAGTTATGGATGGTGCATCAGCAGTAAAAGAAGCCAGCCTACACGAGTATGCTTTGATAGTGCTAGATGTGATGATGCCGGGCATGAATGGCATTGAGGCACTGAGCCGAATTCGCATGAATAGCTCAGTGCCGGTGTTAATGCTCACGGCACGCGGCGATGATATTGATCGGATCATGGGCTTAGAAATGGGTGCAGATGATTATGTGCCTAAACCCTGCTTGCCGCGTGAACTCGTTGCCCGTATCCGGGCTATTTTGCGCCGAACTGCTCCCGCTGGAAATACCGCTAGTAATGAACCCTTGCATGTGGGCGAATTGAGCCTGTGGCCTGAAAAGCGTTTAGCGACTTGGCAAAACCAAGCGTTAGAACTCACTAGTACTGAATTTAGTTTGCTGTTAGTGCTCGCTCAGCAAGCGGGCAAAGTGGTTAGCAAAAATGATCTATCTGAAATTGGCATAGGCCGTCCCCTCACCCGCTATGACCGCAGCATTGATGTACATATGAGCAGCATTCGGCACAAACTTGGCAATTTGCCAGATGGGCGCTCCTGTATTCAAACCGTGCGTGGCGTTGGTTATCAACTGATTCGAGACTAACTACTATGGGGCGATTATTCTGGAAAATCCTGCTGACTTTTTGGCTGACTTTAGTCGTAGCAGGGGGGACTGCAGCCTTAGCGGTATGGTGGCATCATCGCGCTCTACAGTCTGTGTCCGAAGATGTGGTAATTCGTCCAAGCTCGATTCTTTCTGTGCAAGCAGCGGCGAATACTTTCCGTTTTGGCGGTGAAGATGCCGTTTACAATATGCTGCTAGAACAAAGCCAAGAAGCGCCGGAAAACTTACAAGTTTATGCAGTCGATGCCAACAATAAAGAGCTATTGGGTCGTGCAGTGCCTGCGGCTACTTTAGAGCGGATTCGCAATAGCGTGAAGTTGAAGGTTGATCCGCCGATTGCACGCAGTGCAAAATCGCAAGAACACGAATTGATTTTCTTCGCGCCCCTTTCTGGGCAATTTCCCGAATTTAAACAACCGAATCGCTTACCACCCCGCTATCGTGATCTCACTTGGCCGTGGTATTTGTCGGGTTTAATCGTGAGTTTCATTTCCAGTTTCTTGCTTGCTTGGCATTTTTCTAAGCCAGTGCGCTTATTACGAAAGGCCTTTAAATCGATTGCACAAGGCGATTTAAACACACGTATTTCTCCAGAAATTGGCTGGCGGCGGGATGAAATTGCTGATTTAGGGAATGACTTCGATCACATGGCGAGCCAACTACAAAACCTGATGACCTCACAGCGGCGCTTATTACATGATGTTTCCCACGAATTACGCTCCCCGTTAGCACGTTTACAAGTAAGCATTGGCCTTGCCCGCCAACAACCGGAGCAAACCCTGCAAAATCAACACACTTTAGATCGGATTGAGCATGAAGCTGAACGCTTAGATAAATTAGTGGGTGAAGTTCTGACTTTATCGCGCTTAGAAGCGGGTGTCGCGCCCTCGACTGATGAATATGTGGATGTGTTGGAGCTATTAGACACGGTAGTGGATGATGCACGTTTTGAGGCGAGTGCTTTGAATCGTTCAGTCGTGTTGCATAGTAGTGATGATGATAGCTTGATTATCCCTGCACATGGCGAGCTACTCTATCGTGCTTTAGAAAATGTGGTACGTAATGCCATCCATCACACCCCACCGGAAACTACAGTCACGGTTACGGCTTATCAAAATAAACTCAGTAATACTCTACATGTAACCGTTGATGATCAGGGGAGTGGTGTGCCACCTGAAGAAATTGATTTGATTTTTGAACCCTTTCAGCGTAGTAGCAAAGGTGGTAATGAGCGTCAAGGCTATGGCTTAGGGTTAGCGATAGCACGGCGGGCGATTGATAGTCATAACGGGAGTATTCGCGCGAGTAATCGGCCTGAAGGTGGTTTGCGGATTAGTATTGAATTGCCGTTGTTAGCTAAGCAAACCGAAATGAATCACGCGGCTTAGTCAGCAAACGCCACCTGCGCACTGCTCCAAAATGCCTGTAATAGCGGATCAGCCAAGCGCTCTTGACGGGCACATAGGCCAATCCTAAACGGCTCTAAATCATCCAGCCAAGGTAAAATCCGTATCGTCTCTTGCCGAGGGCTATGTTTGATCACCAACTCAGGCACAACTGCTACGCCAAAACCTAAACTCACCATCGCCACTACGGCTTCGTGCCCAGCCACTTGTGCATAAATCGGTGGATGCGCATTCACTTGCTTGAGCCGATTTAAAAAGCGCTCACGGGCTAAACCATGCTCCGCCAAAATCACAGGTAAGCTTGACCAAGCTAATTGAGTTTCATCCACTAAATACTCATCAATACGTTGGCTCAAGGCACAATTCATAGTGGGCGCAATTAAATACAAAGGCGATTGTTGCAGTGCTAAAAAAGCTAAAGCCTGCGGTAACACAGCAGGTTGGGCAGCAATCGCACAGTCTTCTTGATTAGTTAAGACCCGTTCTAGGCCATCGGCTTGATCACCTGTGCGTAGTTTTAGCTCCACACCCGGATACCTAGCGCGTAGTACTGGCAGGATTTCACTTAATAAACTGAAACTTGCAGTCACTGAACCATAAACGCTCAACTCACCGCTCACTGTTTGTGGATCATCGCTAAGATCACGCCGCAATTGCTGCCAAGCCTGAACAGTTTGATAGGCGTATTCGAGAAAATGCCGTCCTGCTGGTGTTAGACGCACTTCACGGTTATCACGCTCGACCAACCTCTTGCCGATTTCAGTTTCTAAACGCTGCAACTGCCGACTAATTGCCGAGGGGCTTAAATGACAGGCATTCGCTGCTTTGCCAAAATGTTGGCTAGTGGCTAGCTCGATAAACATCTGACAGTCACGGATTTCCATAACACTCACTCATTGCTTAAAACGCAACATCACATCGCTAATTGATCATTTTACGCAATGCTGAAAATGCCTTACAGTAGCAACCCTAAAATTCCCTTCCTAAGTTTGTTTGGAGTCCATCATGGGTCAAAATTATTTCAATACGCTGCCATTGCGTGTTCAACTTGAAGAACTTGGTAAATGCCGCTTCATGGATCAGTCTGAATTCGCTGAGGGTGTGAATTACATTCGTGATAAGAAGATCGTCATTATCGGCTGTGGCGCACAAGGTTTAAACCAAGGCTTGAACATGCGTGATAGTGGCTTGAATGTGAGCTACGCTTTACGTGCTGAGGCGATTGCTGAAAAACGCAAATCTTGGAAAAACGCGACTGAAAATGGCTTCAAAGTAGGCACTTATGAAGAGCTGATTCCAAGCGCTGACATCGTGATGAATCTAACGCCCGATAAACAACATACTTCTGTGATCAATGCAATCATGCCATTGATGAAGCAAGGTGCGTGCTTAGACTATGCCCACGGCTTCAACTTAGTTGAAGAAGGCATGCAAATTCGCAAAGACTTAACCGTCGTTCTGATGTGCCCGAAATGCCCCGGCTCTGAAGTACGGGCTGAATATGTGCGTGGTTTTGGCGTTCCAACCTTAATCGCGGTACACCGTGAAAATGATCCAAATGGCGATGGCTTAAAAATCGCTAAAGCTTTAGCTTCAGCGACCGGTGGTGATCGTGCGGGCGTATTGGAGTCCTCACCGATTGCAGAAGTTAAATCGGATTTGATGGGCGAGCAAACCATTCTCTGCGGTATGCTGCAAACTGGCGCTATCCTTTGCTACGATAAAATGGTTGAAGAAGGTTTAGAGCCAGCCTGGGCAGCTAAATTTATGCAATTTGGTTGGGAAACCGTGACTGAAGCCCTCAAGCACGGCGGCATCACCAATATGATGGATCGCTTGAGCAATCCAGCGAAAATCCGCGCCTTTGAATTGTCCGAAGAATTGAAAGAAATCTTGCGTCCGCTGTTCCAAAAGCACCAAGACGATATTATGTCTGGCAAATTCTCTAGCACCATGATGGCGGACTGGGCGAATGACGATAAGGACTTACATCGTTGGCGCGCTGCAACCGCAGAAACTGCATTTGAAAAGCAAGCGATCACCGATCAAGCTATTAGCGAGCAAGAATACTTTGATAAAGGTATTTTGTTAGTGGCTATGGTGCGTGCCGGTGTTGAATTGGCTTATGAAACCATGGTGGAAGCTGGCATTATTGAAGAGTCTGCTTACTACGAATCACTGCATGAAACACCGCTGATTGCGAATACGATTGCCCGTAAAAAGCTGTACGAAATGAATGTGGTTATTTCGGATACCGCTGAATACGGCTGCTATTTATTCGACCAAGCTGCACGCCCCTTATTACTTGAGAAATTCATGCCGAAGATTAAATCTGATGTGATTGGTCGCGGTTTGAATCTAAAAGATAATGGCGTGGATAATCGTCAGTTAGTACATATTAATGCTGAAATTCGTAATCACTCGGTTGAGATTGTCGGTGAGGAATTGCGTTCTTATATGACGGCTATGAAGAAGATTGTTTAAGCTGGTTTAGCTGAACTTACAAAGCCTCATCGCTTGATGAGGCTTTTAAACTTGAGGGCAGAGTGCTAACACAAAAACCCATGCTCCGCCAAAAACGCCTCGGTAATCCCACCCGAACTCATTTCAGATGCTTTATCCCCCAATAACAAGCGCTCTAAATAGCGTGCTACTACATCCACTTCTAGATTCACTTTAGAACCAGCGCGATAACCCGACATAATCGTTTCTTGTAAAGTATGCGGGACAATATTCAACTCAAAAAAAGCGCCTTCCACTTTATTCACCGTTAGACTTGTCCCATCGACACAAATCGAGCCTTTGGCTGCAATATATTTAGCTAAACTATCCGGGGCTTTTAAACGAAAACGCACGGAACGCGCATCATCATAGCGGCTCACGACTTCGCCCAAGCCATCCACATGCCCACTGACCAAATGCCCACCTAAGCGCGTGCTTAAAGTTAAGGCTTTTTCTAAATTGACATTTGAGCCAAGGTTTAGCTGGCCAATACTAGTGAGGGATAAAGTTTCCCGAGACACATCCGCGCTAAAACTAGAACCGTTTAAGACTACCGCAGTTAAGCAAACACCATTCACCGCAATGCTATCGCCTAATTGCACATCACCCATATCGAGTTTGCCAGTCGCAATGGTTAAGCGCATGTCGCCACCGATGGCTTGCATAGTTCGAATTGTACCAATCGCTTGAATAATGCCGGTGAACATCGCTCTACTCCTAGTTAAAATCAGCCAAAATTCGCCAGTCCTGCCCGACTGCACGCATATCTCGAATCGTTAACGCATAGCGCTCGGCCATTTGCGCCAGTGGCAAATTAAATAAAGGCCGCGCCGCTGAACCCATTAAATGCGGAGCCATATACAAAACTAGCTCATCCGCTAAACCTTGTTCAATCAACTGACCACTTAAAGTCGCACCCGCTTCTACATGTACCTCATTAATACCCTCTGTGACTAGAGCACGGAGTACTTCAGTTAAATCTAAGCGCTTACCTGCAAATTGCCGCACTTGTAGACCCAAATTTTGTAGCAGTGCGATTTTTTCCTCATCAACGCTACAGGTATAAATCAATACCTTGCCAGTCGTTTTTAATAAAGCGGCGTCCAAGGGAAAACGTAATTTAGAATCTAATACGACTCGCACCGGTTGGCGTACTTCACCGCTAATACCTAGCTCTTGTGCAGTCAAGCGTACATTGAGCTGAGGATTATCCATTAAAACGGTATCAATACCTGTCAACACCGCTCCTGCTTGCGCCCTCCAGAATTGCACATCCCGCCGCGCCGCTTCACCTGTAATCCAGACACTTTCACCCGAGGCCATTGCCGTGCGTCCATCGAGGCTCATCGCCATTTTAATCCGCACAAAGGGACGTTGCCGCTCCATCATACTAATAAAGCCAGGATTTAAAGCGCGTGCTTCAACTGCTAATAAACCTGCAGCGGTTTCAATACCGGCTGCTTGTAAACGTTGCAACCCTTGACCGGCTACTAAAGGATTGGGGTCAACCATTGCTGCAATTACTTTAGCAACTTTGGCCTCTACTAAAGCTTCAGCGCAGGGTGGTGTGCGTCCATAGTGAGAACAAGGTTCTAAACTAACATAAGCGGTTGCACCTGGTGCTCGCGCTCCTGCTGCATGTAACGCAAATACCTCTGCATGTGGCTGGCCTGCTCGTTCATGCCAGCCCTCGCCGACTATTTGCCCAGCTTGTACTAGCACACAACCTACTCGTGGATTGGGATGCGTGGTATACAGGCCATAACGTGCTAATTGCAGAGCACGCGCCATATAGACGTGATCTTCAGCGGTAAATTCAGACATGAAATGGATTAATCTAAGTGATCAGTTGAGGGCTTGTGTTCATCAGGATGCTCGCGCTCCATCCGATCAATCATGTTGCGGAACTCAGCCATACTGCTAAAACGCTGATAGACCGAAGCGAAGCGAATATACGCGACCTCATCCAAATGCTTTAATTCCGCCAGCACCAATTCACCAATCAGAGCAGAGGAGACTTCGCGCTCCCCGCTCATTAGCACCTTTTTGCGGATACGGCTAAGCGCAGCTTCGGCTTGATCAATCGTCACTGGACGCTTTTCTAAAGCACGCATAATGCCTGCACGAAGCTTTTCATCATGAAAAGGCTCACGTGCAGCATTTGATTTAATCACTCGCGGCATCGTTAATTCAGCAAGTTCATAGGTGGTAAAGCGTTCTTCACAAGCTGAACACTTGCGCCGCCGCCTCACTTGCTCGCCTTCACTGGCTAGCCTCGAATCAATCACACGCGTATCTTCCGCGCCGCAAAACGGGCAACGCATTTCAGTCAGCGTACACAGGAAAACGTTTGCAGATGGCTAGTACTTCATTTTTCACGCGCTCAGTCGTAGCCGGATCGTTGATATTATCTAGGACATCCGCAATCCAATTAGCCAATTGCTCCACTTCAGCTTCTTTAAAGCCACGGGTAGTAATTGCTGGCGTACCCACACGAATCCCACTCGTGACGAAAGGCGATTGCGGATCATTGGGCACGGAATTTTTATTCACTGTGATATTCGCTGCACCTAACGCAGCATCAGCCGCTTTACCGGTCAAGCCTTTCGCGATTAAGTCGACTAACATTAAGTGATTATCCGTACCACCAGAAACAATATTGTAACCCCGGCTAATCAGAGTGGATGCCATCACTTTGGCATTTTTCACGACTTGCTGCTGATAAGCGGTAAACTCAGGCTCTAAGGCTTCTTTAAAGGCAACCGCTTTGGCCGCAATCACATGCATCAAAGGGCCACCTTGAATCCCTGGGAAGACTAAAGAATTGAATTTCTTTTCCAGATCAGGATTAGCTTTTGCTAAAATAATCCCGCCGCGAGGGCCACGTAAAGTCTTGTGCGTTGTGGAAGTAGTTACATCAGCGATTTGTACAGGACTTGGATAGACACCTGCCGCGACTAAACCAGCGACATGTGCCATATCGACCATTAAATAAGCGCCGACTTTATCTGCAATTTCACGGAATTTTTGCCAATCAATTACACGTGAGTAAGCTGAGAAGCCCGCCACGATCATTTTTGGTTGATGTTCAACAGCTAAACGCTCAACTTCAGCATAATCAATATAACCTTCAGCGGTAATCCCGTATTGCACGGCATTATAGATCCGACCAGAAAAGTTCACTTTCGCGCCATGCGTTAAGTGACCACCATGTGCCAAACTCATGCCCAGCACCGTATCACCCGGATTTAACAAAGCCATATACACAGCCGCATTAGCTTGGGAGCCTGAGTGGGGTTGCACATTCGCGTAGTCAGCGCCGAATAGTTGTTTCACACGATCAATAGCTAGTTGCTCAGCCACATCTACATATTCGCAGCCGCCGTAATAGCGTTTTTCGGGATAGCCTTCAGCATATTTGTTGGTTAATACTGAGCCTTGTGCTTCTAATACGCGTGGGCTGGCATAGTTCTCAGAAGCGATTAGTTCGATGTGCTCTTCTTGACGTTGGGTTTCAGCGGCCATCGCTTGTGCTAGTTCTTGGTCATAGCTGGCAATGGTCATAGATTTAGTAAACATGCTGATTAGGTCTCCTGCATATTATTGAGTGGTGATAGCGGCGTATCATAACAACAATTAACAACTTGACCTATGCTGTTCAGCGTAGATTTACTAAATCCTTAAGGTGAAAGCAGGCTTTTAGACCTAAGCCTGCTTGATAAGAGTTTTAAGCCGCCGGAGTTGGTGTCCGTGAGCCGTAAATCTTACCGAATACCAGCGAAGGCTTACCATTGAAATCATAAAACTGCAAAGTGGAGCCTAACTGTTGGACACTACCGGCGCGTCTTAAGACCCGCAAATACTTACCCTCCCAACTACCAACATCGACTGTTGGTTTACCTGGTTCAGGACGCAGTACTTCACACGCATTTTCAGTGCGGCTGATTTCTTGAACTTTAAACCCTCGATTACCTACTTGCACAAAATTAGCCGTGTAATTATTGCAGCCTGCCATCCCGACCATCGCAGTCTGTTCAACTAGCATTTTCATGCGTAATGGCTTAGGAACAGGATTATTGTAAATGGACATCACAAACCAGTTGGTACCCAACAAGGAAGGGCCTCCACTATTTAAAGGGCAAGCACCGGGAGGTAAACTTGGATGTGGGGTTGGTGTAGCAGTATCTGCAGCTAATAACTGATCAGCTAACAGCGCTAATGGTAGGATTAAAAAAGTTCTACGAGTTAATTGTACATCGTTCATCCGAGTGACCTCGCTAAGCATAATTCCCTCTCCTAGACTATTTTATGAGTTGTATGCTGTTCGTCTATGTCTTAACAGCCATATTTAAAGTATAGGTAGGAAAACCACATTTCACCGAAGTTTTGATCGAAATGTAAGCAATTGTGGGTGTTTTAACCACAAAACAATACACTATCGAGCTTCTGCATCCGCTGGTAAATGAACGCCTAAATCTTGACCTAAACGTAACCAGTCAAAAAATGGCCCCGGATCAGTTTTACGTTCAGGCGCAATATGCTGGTGTCCAGTAATTTGCTCTAGCGACAGGCTTGGATAACTTAAACACAAAGCTTGGATAACCTTGGTAAGTTGCTGATATTGTTCTTCAGTAAACGGAGTAAAATCAGTCCCCTCTAATTCAATTCCAATCGAAAAATCATTACAACGGCTGCGTCCACGATATATCGATAAGCCCGCATGAAAAGCACGTAGATGAAAAGGTACATATTGAATAATTTGCCCATCACGCCGAATTAATAAATGGCTGGCAACTTTTAAGTGGCAAATTTCAGCAAAAAAAGGATGTGCATCTTTATTTAAAGTATTTGTGAACAACTGATTAATATAATCCCCACCGAACTCGCCGGGAGGCAAGGTAATATTATGAACTACAATTAGCTCAGGCAAACAGCCATCTGGACGCTCATCATGGTTCGGTGAGGGACATTGTTGAGCCTCAACTAATAAGCTAGTTATGTGATCAATTACCATTGTTACAAAAACATCCTCGACAAAATTTAACCATACCTATTATTATCTATTTCATCGAAATAAATAAGAATCCTTCATAATATTTTAATATATAAAGATAAGGTTTTTTTATTACTAGTAAGTATCTTGCTAATATAATCAACAAACTCATTCATTAATTTATTGTTAATAAAGTAGCATTTATAATTCGCCTATAGTAATCCAGACCCCATGGGCATGGTGTCTGCACAAGCTTTTTAAACAGGGGAAACTTAAATGCACGTAAAGAGCAACATACGTTGGTGTGCAACTCTTTTGGCTTTGGCTACAACATCTTTAGTAACAACTACTGTTTTTGCGGAAACTCATGTTCCTTACAAAATTCAGATGAGCCGAACCAAACCAGATCAGCCACTGCGCAAATCTACTATTATGGGTAGAGTCAAGGATCAGTTTGCTGGACGTATTTTATCCATTGAACCACAAACTGATCGTGGCCAGGATTGTCATGTAGTTAAGCTAATGGGTGATGACGGTGAGTTTCGCATTATTCATGTAGCTTGCAACGACTAAGCTTTTATTAACAATTGTTACTTATTTGCAAGCCTAGCTACCCGCTGGGCTTTTTTTATCTGAACAGATATTGATAGTTTTTTATTCTGAAGCTTCAGTGTATGATGGCTTAACAAAAGACGGTACAGGGCTCCGTCTATCTAGATAGACTACATTACATAAACATACTAAATAGTCGAAAAATCTATGCGTGTACTTGTTGTTGAAGATAAAGCACCCATCCGTGAACAAATCGCCAGTGATCTCAAAAAAAACGGTTTTACCGTCGATGTAGCCAGTGATGGTGCACAAGGGCTGTATATTGCCACTGAATACCCAATTGACATTGCAGTGATTGACTTAGGCCTGCCCCATGTAACAGGCTTAGAAATTATTCGTAGCGTGCGCGCCAAAGGTTTAGAGTACCCCATCGTCACGCTTACTGTGCGTGATCGTTGGGAAACTAAGGTTGAAGTGTTAGAAGCAGGGGCTGATGATTACCTTGTCAAACCCATTCACGCTGAAGAATTAGCTGCACGTTTACGCGCTCTATTACGCCGTACCAAAGGCTGGACACAAGCTGAGCTAAGCTGCCCACCCATTCGTTTAAACCTATCTGAACAACGGGTTTATGTGAACGAAGATGAAATCACTTTGACCGCTTATGAATATCGTGTGCTAGAACATTTAATGTTGCATGCGGGTCAAGTTATTTCTAAAACACATTTGACCGATAGCTTGTATGAAGAAGATGCAGATCGCGACAGTAATGTCATTGAAGTCTTCATTCGTCGTTTACGTCAGAAGCTCGATCCAGATGAAACCCTAAAACCTATTGAGACTTTGCGTGGGCGTGGTTATCGTTTTACTTTAGACTGTCATCGACCAAATAATCAGTAATGATGGGTTCTTTACGCAGCCGCCAATTGGTTAGCGGCTTTACTATCATTGTGATTGGGATCTTAATCCTAGGTATACTCTTAAGCTTAAGTATCTACCAACGCAAAACTGAAGCCATTCGTTTAGAATTAGAACGAACTGCTTCTGATTTACTCGGCTTTATTGAGTATGAACGTGGCAGCTTCTTGATTCCTGAACGTAATAAGCAAGCTGCTGAACAATTTATTTCTCGCAATCAATTAGTCCAAGATCGTAAACGTCGCTTTGCTTATATCTGGGATCGCCAACAAAATCGGATTATTTGGAGTTCTATTGACAATGAAGGGGTCGACTTAAATCGGGTCGATTTATTCTTTGCCTATTTCCCGTTTGAAGAATTATTTAACGACCCCAAAGTACAAAACTTTACTCCTTTTGCGCGTCGGATGAGTTCTACTCGCCCTCCTAATGGCAAAGTAGACGAAAAATTTCATCCAGAAGAATACATGCTGGCGGTACAACACTTTTCCTTCCGCGAAAATGCAGAGCAAGGTATTAGCACAAATAAACATTATTTGTTCATCGTTGCCGAGTCGATGGCAAATGTAGATCGAGAAATCGATGATTTAGTCATGGTGTTCTCCATCCTGTTTTTTGCCTCAGTCATTCTAATTTTAATTGCACAGTTAGCCTCCAGTTTCTGGGTGGTAGCCCCAATTCGTGAATTTGAAGAGGAAGTGCGTGCGATTGAGGCCGGAAATAAAGAGACTATCCAAGATGAATATCCCGATGAGCTAGTACCAATCAAAAACACCATTAATGCGTTGATTGGACATGAAAAAGGCCAAAAACAACGCTACAAAGATTCGTTAGATGACCTAGCTCATAGTTTGAAAACCCCCTTAGCAGCTATTCAATCCCATCTAGAAGGTAGTAGTTTTCAAGATATTCCTCAGGCGCATCCGGGTTTAGCAGGAATTGCAGCTGAAATTGAACATATGCAGGAAATCATTTCGCGGCAATTACGCAAAGCGATGGTGACTAGCGAAAATGCGATTATTATGTCGCAGCCGATTCGCCCCATCTTAACGCGTTTAGCCAGCACTATGCATAAAGTCCATCGCGGCAAAGATTTTGAGATTCGGGTGAATGTCGATGAATACGCTAAATGCCGCCTAGACTCAGAAGATTTAATGGAGTTATTTGGTAATCTGATTAACAATGCTTGCCGCTTCTGCGATCGTTTAGTAGAGATTTCTGCTTTCCGCGATAACGATATGTTAGTCATTGATATTGATGATGATGGTATGGGTTTCCCCAGTGAAAACCCCTCCAAACTGCTCAAACGTGGGATTCGTGAAGACAGTAAAACTGAAGGTCAAGGGATAGGCTTAGCGGTCAGTACTGAAATTGTCTCTGCAGTCGGTGGCAAAATTGAATTGCTCGTTTCACCCTATGTCGGGGCACGTGTCCGCTTGCATTTACCCACTTAAATCTAAACCTATGCGCTACTCAATTTTATAGGTTGAAGTAGCGCATCATGTTGTATCTTGCCAAGTTATCGCTCTGTGTTCAAACGCTCAGCCCCTGCACTTAAACCCTGAATAAAGGGCCGATCTAAATCAATCACATAAGCTTGAGGTGTGGTCACTTGACCAGCTTGGGCTACTCTCACTAAATAAAATAAAGTACGTGAATTTTTAGCTTTTAAGCTTAGATTTGCCACATAACGATCCTGCCAAAAACGCTCATGCACAGCTGCTGAATAAGCCATGGTCTCGGCAACTGAAACAGCCATGTCGTCCAACTTCAAGCCTTGTAACACTTCATTAGCTTGTAAAGCGCCTAGTTCTAACTCAAAACCAGAAGGCAGTAAATCCACCACTAAAGCATGAGGAATAGGCTCACTACTTTCGATATTAAGGCGAGTCAGCACTAAATCACCCACTTTTAAATCAGTTGGGTTCAAGGCTTGCCCTGCTAAGTTATACCATTTGCGCTGAATACGTATGGGTTTCTCAGTAGAGGCTAACGGTTGTTGGGGATAAGCATGGGTGAGTAGATTAAAATAAACAGCCTCATCATTCTTAGTGATAATCTTACTATTAGTCTTAAACTCTGGAATACAACGAGTAAAGCTACCCGTTTGAGCCAACTCCAAGACTTCTCCGTTTAACACCAACTGGGCTTGCCAAGGGTCTTTAGCCTGTTGTTCGATGAGCTGTCCGAGTAAAAATATATACACTTGCTCTTGAGTGCTAAGGTAGGTATTCGTTGTTAGATCACGCAATATATAACCTAGATGCATACTTAAAGCTGGGACAGACTGTTTAGCTAACAGTAAATGATACAGTAGCATCGCCCTATCACGCATAGGACTACCATAATCTCCTAAGTAAACCTCAGGATCACGACTCAAACCCAAACCATGTTGGATATATTCATCACCGCGGGTAGCATCTCCTTGCAAACTTAAAGCCAAGCCTAAATTCACTAGACTTAAGCCGAACTCCATTTGTGCCCCATTTTTATCAGCAAAAGCTTTGAGCTCATTTAAAGTTAATTTACGTTCACGCGCTAAGACATAAGCGGTATAAGCCCGCACAGCTAAATCCATTTGCACTACATTTTCCGCAAGGGGATAACGATCTTCTAACTGAGGCGTTTCTTGTTTCCAAGCCTGTTGTAAATTATTTAAAGCTGCATCCAGCATAGTATGGGACACAACAAAGCCTTTTTGGCGCGCATCCAATAGAAAATTAGTTACATAAATATTCAACCAATACTCTTCAGACCCCATCCTAGACCATGCACTAAACCCACCATTCGGTAATTGCATACTACGTAAGCGAATCAGTGCTTTTTGTACTTCTTGAGTGCGCTGTGCTAAGGACAAAGCAGGTAAATCCCATTTTTTTAATGCAGCTTCATCTAAGAATAAATAGGGATAAGTACTACTGACTGTTTGCTCTAAAGAACTATAAGGCTGATGTAGCAGGCTACGCAAAACAGCTGCAACTGGTAAACTCGGCGTATTTGAGATAGTTAAACAAGTCTCAGCGGTATTCAACAAAGCATCTTTAGCTACAGCAGACGTTAAATCAAAACTTTTCCCTGTGCCTAACAACTCCTGTTGTTGATAAGAGGCCGTCGGCATATAAGCAGGACGTATAGGCATTTTCAGCTCACGCTTAAACTTAAAATCTTTCCCTGCTAGCTCCAGAATGATCTCGCCTAAGCCCATTGAGCCGAGCGTACTAATGGGTAATTGCACCTGCTCAACTTGCCCTTTGCTTAAACTTAACTCCTTTTCGAACGCTGCGCCTTCAAGCAAATCATTACTCTTTAGCTTGAGAGAAATGATCTGATCTTTATCGTCCAAATTTTTTACTGAAAAATTTAGCAAAGCTTGATCACCAGCCGCCAAAAAAGCAGGGGCTGCTATATTAAGCTGAACAGGTGTATCTACTTGAATCGTCTTGCTAATATTGCCTAATTGCTCAGTACCGATCACCGTCGCTGTGAGTTGTAAATCACCCGTGAATGCGGGTAGATTAAGCAGAAATTCAGCCTTCCCATCAGCATCAAACTTTAAAGGCTCAGGTTCTACTATCATCAAGCGCCGTGGTAGCTTAGACGCTACAACAGGGGTGTCGTCATTAGCCACTATTGCCTTGGCAGGCGGATTAACATTTACTTCTTTGTCTGTGATGATCTGCTCATAGGCATCATACAAGCGTGTTTCATAAGCATGCGGGCTAAAGTAAAAATCAAACGGGTTTCGATTATTTAATGGTCTCTGCTGCAGGGTCTGTGCATCAACTGCAGATAAAGTGACTAAGGTATCTGGAGACTTTAAATTCTTAGCTCTAACTATGACTTTAATCGCTTGCTCAGCCATCACTAGTTCAGGTACTTCTACGCTAAGTTCTAACTGCCGTTCACTACGATCTAAAACTAAGGGCACTATACCTAATAGACGCTCTGGTTTGTTTATCTGATTAGCACTATTAGTTTGCAAGGCTTGTACAGTTAGATATAAATCATGTTGCTGCCAAGCAGTATCAATCGGTATTTCTAAAAATGAAGTGCCTGCAGGTAAACTCATTTGCTCGCTCCATAAGAGTTTCCCACCTTCAACCGTAAGTAAGACTTCACTAGCAACTGGCAAATCGACGGTAAGTTGTGCAGTTTCACCAGATTTATAGGTAGCTTTATCTAACTTTAACTCTAATTTTTTGGGCTGCCCCTTAGTGCCCAATACCGTTTCCCAGCCTGCTGTAAACACATAAGCTGTCTTTAACTTAGTATCTGCGTCTTCTAGCTCAAGCCGATATTGCCCAGAACTTACCGCTAAAGAAACTTGGCCTTTTTGCCCTGCTGGAATCTCGATCTGCTGCTGGGAGACCGGATACTGATTACGAATGCCACGCTGCTGCCAGCCTTTTTCCTGATCATATTCCCAATAATAATCATACGACTCGCTAAATAAGGTAGCTGTCAAATGCTGTGCAGTCACTAAAGCGCCTGTAGGATCAACCCGCACTAATTCAAAATGAGCTTCCGAATTAGCAGCTACACTAGCATTGGCAAATAAAGGTTTAATCCCCACTAGGTGTTGAGCAGGCCAATACACTTGCTGTAGTTCAGCACGGATAGGATGGCTACCTAGCTCTAATAAACTTGCCATTACCCGTGTTTTTAGCGGGGATTGAATCGCAGGATCAATCGCTGGAAACTCTAAAAAACCATTCCCCTGTTCATCTAAACTAGTTTCTGGCAGTTGTGTTGAAGCTAAGCCTTGCGCATCTTCTGGCACACCAAAGCTATAGTCCTTAAAAGCAGCACCTAAAGGTTGTAAATCCAATTCTAAATAACGGTTTGCAGCAATTTTTTGTTTAGCCGCAGGTGCTCCATAAGCATAAGTGCCTTGCATAGAAACTACTTGCTTATCATCGCGTGTTAATAAAGCTTTGCCCCCACTCAGATTTAAATTTAAATAATCAGGCTTATACTGCTCAACTTTAAACTCAAACACACTGACTAGTTTGGGATCATCATCCAAACGTAACTCTGCTCGCCAAATGCCCTCGGGAGCATCCTCCTCTAGCGTAAACTGCTGCAAGTAATAGCCTAATTCAACATCTGTAGGTGTTAGTGCTTGTTCCCAGATAATTTTAGTATCTGGGCGCACAAGACTAAGTTTCAGATCATGTGTGGTCACTAAGCCATCTTGGTCACGTTGCAAAATACTCAGACTCAGGGTATCACCGGGACGATACAAAGCATGCGAGGCATAGATATAAGGATCAATCGGCTTTTCGGGTAAGCCTTGAATCGGAAAACTATTTAAATCCAATGGATTGGAACGCAAATCCAGAAAGGCAAACTGATTATCAACACTAGCCGCAGTAACGAAAAAATCTTTATCGGGGCGCTTTGCAAAACTAGCACGTCCATTTTCGTCAGTGACGATTTCTATTGTATTCAGATTATCCTTTACCGCTATTTTGACACCATGTAAAGGCTTGCCTGAATCTAAAGCATGGGCAAAGACGTCTAAGGTTTTAGTATAAACTCGAGCTTGTAAACCAAGATTACTCACAATAAAGTGCTTGATTCGATAGGCTTTGTCAGTAAAGCGTCCGGGCTGGCGAATCACTGCAAAATACAAACCAGGCTGTTTTAAAGCTTCAATTTGATTGATGGGAAGGTTAAAGGTCTCACGCGCATTTGGCTTGGCATTGGTGGGATAACGCATCGTGTAGACACTCGTGGTGAGCTGATGAATTTCCTCTAGCTCCCAAGATTGCAAACTACCATCTAGACGAATGGCTTTAAACACCTCACCTAATTTCTCGGGTTGCACACGTAAAAATTCAACATCCAGTTCCGGTACATTGACAACACGAATCGGCAAGCTATTAGCCAATTGTTGAGGGATTAAACTACCTTTGCTGGCGAAATCGAAAGCAGGCTGAATGAGGCGAGTTTTAATTTCAAAATCAACTGGCTTTAAAAGCTTTAAACCATTTTTGGCAGGGATACCAGGACGAATTTGGATGCGATAGCTGGTATTAGCTTGAATTTGAGAAAAGTACAAACGGCGTGGATTATTAATCATCGCCCATTTGCCTTCCACAGCTTTGCCACTTTGCGTAATCGTAAAAAATTCAGTTGGATCCTGATTCACATCCAAATCTTGTGAAAACGTCACGACTAAAGCAGGCGCTTTGTCTAAAGTCTGCTCAGAAGCATCTATTACCAACATTTCAGACAAAAGCTGCTGATTAGTATAAGTGACAGGTTTAAGCGTAGATACGTCTTCAGCTACTAAATAAGAGGAGCTGAATAGAAGCCAAAAACTAATCAGTGCCGACTGCCAAATACTTAGCTGGCGCAAGCCCATTGCTAAACTCCATTGTTCTTTATCTTGTTTAAATGATAACTTCGGGAACAAGCAAGTTCAGAATTAGAAAAGACAACACTTCCTACCCAAAGAAATAATTTATGTTTTAGCTTATTTTGCGGGAAAAAAGGAGGAGTGAAAAGAGAGAAAAATGTTTAAATTGGCGTCCCCACGGGGATTCGAACCCCGGTTACTGCCGTGAAAGGGCGGTGTCCTAGGCCTCTAGACGATGGGGACGTCGTTAAAACTTATATTTTAATTCTTGTCATTGCTGCGCTCTTCTAACAATACATTAGTTGATAGACCTGCAAACAACAACATGAACCCAAGCGGCACTGCCATAAAACAGAACTGCGCCCAGTTTTGGATATTCAAATACAGTAAGGTAAATCCTGAAATTAACGCTACGACTGTAATCAATAATCCAACAAAAAATACTATTCGACCTAGCAGTAAAATCATAACCGACTCACTGAACAAGGTTCATCGGAAGGTTTGGTGGAGCTAAGCGGGATCGAACCGCTGACCTCTACAATGCCATTGTAGCGCTCTCCCAGCTGAGCTATAGCCCCCCGAAGAAGCGCGAATTCTGAATTAATCCGCGCTTACTGTCAAGCACTTGTTGGCATTTTTTCTATGTAAGCTACAGCTGCACTAATCCGCACCAAACTGCGCTCCCGCCCTATCAAACGCAAAGTGATCTCTAAGGAAGGTGAAGAAGCCGAACCTGTAACTGCCACCCGTAAAGCTGGCCCTACTTTACCTAATTTAACGCCCAAATTCTCGCAGGCTTGCTGAATTGCCTGATGAATTGCTGCATCTTCCCAAGCAGGCAAATTGGCTAGGACAGTGTGTACGGCTTTTAAATAGCCTGCTGTTTCTGGCTTAAACTGCTTTTGCACTGCAAGCACATCGTAGTCCTTAATCTCCTCGTAGAAATAACGACTGCTTGAAACTAATTCAGCTAAGCTTTTGACGCGTTCACGTTGGGCTAGAATAACGTCTTCTAAAGCAGGCCCCTGACTTGTATCAAGTTGCTGGTGTTCTAGATGCCATTGTAATTGAGCAGCAATTTCAGCCAATGTCAGTGTTTTTAAATAATGTTGATTCAACCAAATCAACTTATCTGGATTGATCGATGAAGGAGCACGGTTGATGCCGTTTAGCTCAAAAAACTCAATCATTTCTTGGCGTGAGAAAATTTCCTGATCCCCATGCGACCAACCTAAACGTACTAAGTAATTGAGCAAAGCTTCTGGAGTATAACCTTCATCACGATATTGCATGACATTCACCGCACCATGTCGCTTCGATAAGCGCTGCCCATCAGGACCTAAAATCATTGGCACATGTGCAAACACAGGAATTTCATGCCCAAGCGCCCGCATGATATTAATTTGGCGCGGCGTATTATTGATATGATCATCACCCCGAATCACATGCGTGATCCCCATATCAATGTCATCGACGACGACGGATAAGTTATAAGTAGGTACTCCATCGGAGCGGGCAATAATTAAATCATCTAGCTCAGTATTGCTGATAACAATTTTGCCCCGCGCTTGATCATCAATTTCGACCACGCCCTCTAAGGGATTTTTAAAGCGTACAACTGGTGCTATGCCTGCAGGGGGTGTTTCTTTACTATCGCGCCAACGTCCGTCATAGCGCGGTTTTTCTTTGCGTGCCATTTGTGCTTCACGCATCGCATCCAACTCTTCTTTCGAAGAATAGCAATAATACGCATGGCCAGTATCTAAGAGCTGCTGTACCACTTCTTTATAGCGATCAAAGCGTTGGGTTTGATAGAAAGGCCCCTCGTCATAATCCAATCCTAACCAGTCCATTGCATGCAGAATAGCATCCACTGAAGCTTGATTAGAGCGTTCTAAATCCGTGTCCTCAATCCTTAAGATAAAATCCCCGCCCATCTTGCGAGCATATAACCAAGAAAACAAAGCAGTACGGGCGCCACCAATATGTAGGTAGCCAGTAGGACTAGGAGCAAAACGGGTTCTGACTTTCATATTCAACTCGGAAGAACAGCAGGAAGCGCGAAGAGTAACAGTTTGGCAAGATAGAGACTAGAGATAGTCTTAAACCCTGCTTTTTAGAACTCATTGCAGATTGCCAACTAGGGGTAAAAAATATTATTGGCAAATTTCTCACTTCATGCTGAGAACCTAGTGGACTGAGCATCACCTAACTCAATAGCTATTCAAACTTGGAGATTATTCAGCGCCCAAATCTTTAACTAAAAGCACTGCTGTTGCTGGACATAACCCATTGAACTGGGCAGTAGTTTGAATCTCAAGCGGTGCAAGCGCACGCTCGATTAGACGATAATTTAAAGCTTGGAAAAAATTACGCGCGGTCATAGTGAGTAAATATAATTGCTTTAAACCTTGCTCAACTGCTTGCTCCTCGATAAAACTCACTAACCGTTGAGCTATCCCAAGGCTACGGTAATCGGGTAAAACCGCTAAAGACCGCAGTAAGCCCACTGACTCATAAGACTCTAAGCCGACGACTGCTACTAAACGATTCGCACGACGAATACCAAAAAACTGCACATGAGCAGCATATATATCGTCACTAGGTAATTGACAGAGATCTAACAGGTTCTCAAGCTCATCATCAACAGCCAAAAACTCAATATTCATAGCAGGTACTTGTTGTAAAGCGAGTTGACGAGTCTCTGCATCGAGTAAAGCTCGGATGGCAGCAAACAGTGGGTTAATTTGAGTATAGCGCTGCCCATAAGTTAAGTTAAACGCATAATCAAATGCTGGCGGATTAGCGCCTTGATTATGCTGCAAAATTGTCTCTAATTTATCAAAAGCCTTTACTGCTTGAGCTTCAAGTGTCTGTGCTTGATTGTACTCATCCCATAAGCTGAGAAATTCAACTTGCAGTTTAGTAGGTAGCGTATGCATAAGGGTGACTAAATCCGCACGCTCCTGCTCTAGTTTATCTCTACCTTGTTGATTAATCGCTGGAATATCCCCATGAATCGCCTCACCTAAATCATGAAGAAGCGCCATTTTCAGCACTTTCAGTAGATCTAAATCTGGTAATTGATCCGCGAAGCTGAGAATAAATAAACCTAAGCGCCAAGTATGCTCCGCGGTGCTTTCTTGCTTGCCAGTACGGGTGTGAGCAGTACGTAATACGTCTTTAAGGCGTTCGGCTTCGCGCAAAAAAATTAAACGAGCGTGTATATCGGGTATTTGCATTTAGCGCACTCTCGCCAACATAAACAAACCCAAAGCCGAAAATATCAGCATCGGTAGTAAGGCAGACAATAAAGGGGGTAAGCCATACACTAGCCCCGTCCGCCCAATAATACGATCCAGCAATAAGTAACTAATGCCAATCAAAATCCCAATAAAAATTCGTTGCCCTGCCCCCGCATTCCGTTGAAAACCGAATACTAAAGGTGCTGCAAGCACTAACATGACTAAGGTCGATAAAGGGGTGGTGAAATGCTTCCAATACTCTAGCTCAAAGCGATCCGTATTGAGGGCATTGTCACGCTGATGCTGAATAAATTGTGCTAGTTCACGAGCTGCGAGCTGTTCAGGGGTTACCGTCGCTAAACTTAAAATAGTTGCAGGTAATACATCCGGCAGATTTAATTGCTCGTGTTGCGCCAAGTCCACACCGGTTTTAGTCAGACGTTTATCAACGACTTGCTTGAGCTGCCAGTCATTACCTTGTTTCTCAGCAGTTTCCGCTTTGAGAATACGACTGATGCCACCTGCTTGCTCATCCACTTCATATACAGCTAAGCCATCGACTTTAGTCTGCGACCAGACCTTATCAATATGAATTAACTGCTTACCATTTTTTAGCCAAACGCCCTCTTCTGAAATAGAGAGTTCTTGTTGCAACATACGCAATTTAAAACTCTCAGCATAGACTTCAGAACGTGGCACACCCCACTCACCAAGAGCAAACACTAGTAAACTTAAGACCAGTCCGAGTTTTAAAGTTGTTAAGACAATCTGCAGAATCGAATAACCGGCGGCACGCATTGCAGTAATTTCACTATTCGCCGCTAAATTACCTAAACCCATCAGGCTACCGATCAAGGCCGCATAAGGGAAATTTTCATATAAAGTACGCGGCAGGCTGTAGCTCACATACAGTAAAGCCTGAAAAGCACCATAGCGTGTACCTACTTTGGTATCACCTAATTCAGCTAAAAAATCAAACAATGCAAATAATAGACTCAGAGAAAGCCAAGTGACTAAAATACTCAGCAGCACATTTTTCCAAAGATAGCGTTCGAGCAGATTCATGCGGGCTTCCCATAATATTTATGTAAGAGCCAAACTGCTAAGAGCACCATCAGAATATGTACCCACCACATACCCAGCCAAGCAGGCACTTCGCCGCGCTCCATCATCCCGCGAAGCATTGCCAAAATATTCGCATATAAGCCATATAAAAGAATCGCTACCGCAATTTTACTAAACCGCCCTTGCCGTGGGGCGGTGTAACTTAAAGGAAAGGCAAGCAAAGCGAGTACAACTGTTGATAGTACAATTGATAGTCGCCATTGGAATTCAGCTTGATTTGCGGGTGAGGGAATCGCTAGTAGCTCTAAAGTAGGCACACTTTCAATACTGATCGAACGTACAAAGGATCTTAAGGGAATCCGCACACCATGTTCTTTAAAGCGAATAATTGACATACCACCACGTTCAGGATCATTTTCATAACGATAACCCTCTCGAATCTGCAGGAAACGCTCACCCGTAGCAGAGTCCACAAAAAGAATAGCTGACTGTGCCCAGACTAAAATTTCATTCGCTCCATCTTGCACGCGAATAAAGAACCGCTCCATCACCGTGCGTGAATCATCAATACCTTCCGCTAGTACCGTATAATTGTTAGTCTTATTGCCAGCAGTTACAAATTGGCCGGGTGGAATACCCGCTGCTTCAGGGCGTTGATACATTTCCTTTTTTAAGGCTTGATTCTGGTTCTCAAGCATCGGGGAAAACACAAAGACAGCGACGGACATTACTAAGGTGAGTGGAATCACAAAACTAAAAATCGCCCGATAGAACGCCTTTGGTCCTACCCCTGAAGCCCGTAAAGCCACCATTTCTGAATCGCGATATAAGCGACTGAAAGCGAGCATCATGCCAATCAGCAAGGCTACCGGTACTAAGCGCAATAAATTTTTTAATGAGCCGAATAACAACATATTACCCAATAGGTCTAAGGGCAGATCCCCACTACTGGCACTGGCTAAAAGGCGTACAAAGGTATTGCCAACAATGATCAGCGATAAAACTAAGAGTGTGGCAAGGAAATTAAGCGCAATTTCTTTGAAAAGATAGCGGTTGAGTATCATCTGAGCATTTTTTAGGTATTGAGCTATGATTGTAGCAGCATTATGCTTCACTAGTCGTCCCTAGTTGTTAGGAAACCTTGGGCTATTTTGAGTGTTTCTTGCTCTAAACTCTGATCTTTATAAGCTAGCGATTGAATATGGGGAAACGCTATTGCTATCATCACCGCCGTGGTGACTTCTGAATTAGATTTGCAAACATGGCTTGGGTAATTTGCAATCTTATGGGCTGCTCACTGAGCTTCAAACCCCCATCAGGAATTATTGTATGGAGACTTTTATGAATTTTCCGCTTGTGGGCAGGAATTCTTGTTTTATTAAAAACTGTTCCCTAATGCTATTGAGCCTCGCTATCTTAACTTGGGTATCAACTGCTCAAGCAGAAACACCTGCTGATGCTGCTGCGCAAGTACAAGTTTGGAAAGCCGAGGCGGCACGCTTAACCAAACAAGGTAAAACTGCTGAAGCTGCGCAAGCACAAGCTTATGTCCAGCAATGGGAAGAATTAGCGAAGGGCGGCAGTGCTACTACCACCTCCATCTCTGCAACGACTTCAACTACAGCAAGTCCTGCAACAGCTACTACGACCGCCACTAGTACCGATGCTACCAATCCAGCACAGCAAGCTGCTTTAAAAGCTCAACAAGAGCGCTTAGCAGCGGAACAAGCTAAGCGTGATGAAGCCAAAGCGAAGGAAGATCGACTGTCCAATGGCTTAGAAGCTGCAATCACCCAAGGTGACTACAATCAAGCCAAAAACTTTATTAATCAAGGGGCTAGACCAACTCAAGAATTAGTCCAAATGGCAGTTGACGGCGGTTACACAGGGATTGCTTATTTACTAATGAAAAGCGGTGCACCGAATGATGCGGGTGTGCTCGGGCGTGCTTTATTAAAAGCAGTACAAATGCAGGATCGTGATCGAGTCAATAACTTGATCAAGCTGGGTGCAAATGCCAACTATTCAGAAGGTGAAGTTACACCTTTATCCATTGCCGCCCGTAATGGCGATATTGGCTTAATTGGGATTTTATTAGCCGCGGGTGCGCAACGTGATCCGAATGATTTAGGTCGGGTAATGTTTACTGCTGTTGAGCAAGGTGAGCGCGAAAAAGTTGCAAACTTGCTGAAAATGGGTGCTAACCCAAACTATGCCAAAGACGGTGAATCAGCGCTTTCCTTGTCTTTAACTCGGGGTGATTTTGGTATGGCTGGTGCTTTAATCGCCGGTGGTGCAGCTGCGGATGGCGGCGTTTTAGGTAAAGCACTGTTCCAAACCGTAGAGCGGGGTGAAGCGGATAAAATCCCACAATTGATTAAGCTAGGTGCTGATGTTAATTATTCTGCGAGCGGAGTTACACCACTAACAATTGCGATTAATAACAATAACTTAGAGATTGCCAATATTTTAGTACGTTCAGGTGCAACTGATCCCTCAGGCCGATTTGGCAAGAAAACTTTTGATGCTGCTTTAGACGGTGATCTCGCATGGATTGCTGTACTGGCTAAGGTGCCAAGCTATGCGAATTATCGCAATGGTCAAGGCGAAACGCCTTTACATGCAGCAGCCTCGACTGGGCAGACCTCTGCGGTTACCACACTGCTGGCAGCTGGCGTTGATCCGAATATTCTAACCGTCAAAAACTGGACACCGTTGCATCATGCCGCTCGCTTTGGACATAAATTAGCATTAATCAACTTATTAAAAGCGGGTGCTGATGTCTACGCTGTCAACTCCGATGGCAATGATGCAATGAAGCTGGCTAATTTAGCGTTGCGCGATAGCAAAAACGAAATTGATAGCCGGGGTTGTTTAGAATATTTGAATCTGTGGATTCAACATCACCCGCGCGCGCAGTAAGCTTGGCATTCAGCTAGAAAAAGAGCGGATCAAGTCCGCTCTTTTTCTTGATGCAGCTTAATCTGCTTGCTGCCAAGCACGTTCTTTAGGAATGTCCTCATCCCGAATCGTATAAGCATTACGCCCTGCTGCTTCGAAATAAGTACGTGCGAGCATCTCGGCTAAAATCCCCACCGTTAAAAACTGTAGCGCCGCAATCATTAACATCACACCGACTAGCAGTAAGGGTCTACCGCCAATATCTGCGCCAAAAATAAACTTTTCGATGGCTAGCCAGAATAAAATCAAGCTACTAATTAGCCCAGAACCCAAGCCCATCACGCCAAAGAAATGCCCTGGCCTTGCGCGATAACGCATGAAATACCACATAAACAGCAAATCAAGAATCACTCGGAAAGTACGCGAAATACCATATTTGGATTCGCCGCTAAAACGCTCATTGTGTTTCACCACACGCTCGCCAATCCGCGAGGGTGGTACAGTCGTCGCCACCCAGGCTGGAATAAAACGATGCATTTCCCCATATAAACGCACCTTCTTAATCACTGAGCCACGATAAACTTTTAAACTGCAGCCATAGTCATGGAGATAAACACCCGTCACTTTGCGAATGAGGCGATTTGCAATGCGGGAGGGGATTTTGCGTAAAATAAGAGTATCTTTACGATCTTTGCGCCAACCAACTAATAAATCGAGTTTACGCTCTTGTAAATCAGCGATCATCGCAGGAATATCCGCAGGATCGTTTTGCAGGTCGCCATCTAAGGTTACTAGTAAACTACCTTGCGCTTGATCGATACCGGCTTGCATAGCTGCCGTTTGCCCAAAATTGCGTTGCAACTCGACGATAAATACATGTGAGCCATATTGGGCATTGGCTTGCTGCAGACGCTCTAACGTGGCATCCGTGCTGCCGTCATCCACCAATACCAACTCCCAAGGCAGCTTAAACCCAGTCAGAGCTGTGTGTACTCGCTCTACTAAAGGTAAAACATTATCTTCCTCATTATAAAAAGGCACGATAATGCTCACTGTTTCTTCATATTCAGTCGCCACAATGCTTACCTAATCATTTAGAATGCTCGCGGATTATACGGAAAACCTATAGCGATGACAGATACTAAACAACTTCCGCCCTCTACTGAAACCTCAGCCTTACCGAACTGGCTGAGTAAAACTTTGCCTTGGCTAATTTTGATCCTATTTATAGGAGGTGTTGAATATTGGCTGGGTTGGAAAACCATCCTGCAACCTTGGGCTAGTTTAAGTTGGCAACAACTAGCTATTGCTGTGGTTTTATTATTGGTCAGTTATGGCCTGCGTACTTGGCGCCTATATGACTACTTTCCTGCTTTGCGCACCCATCCGGTGGCTAGTTTACGCTTAACTCTACTGCATAATATTTTCAACAACCTATTACCCGCACGGACTGGCGAACTCAGCTTCCCGATGATGATGAAGCGCTATTTTGAGATTAATTATGCACAGTCTGTGTCAGCTTTATTGTGGTTCCGCTTTTTGGATTTGCACTGCATTTTAGCTTTTGCGATTTATCCTTTATTAGTGGTCACGCCCCTACGTCGTCTTGCTATCCCTATCATGTTGTTATGGATGTTAATTCCTCCGCTGGTGTATTTGCTAAGAAATAAAGTGGAGCTGCATTTTGCAGGCAAAGATGGTCGCTTCAGTGAGCTAGCGCAAAAGACTTTATTTGGCTTACCCGATACGGTGGTAGGCTTTCTAAAAAGTTGGGGAATCACTTGGTTAAATTGGCTAGTCAAGCTTTTAACTTTAGCGTGGGTCTTAGATCAGTTTATTGATGGAGTGACCTGGAATGTTTTGATCACTGCAGTAGTCGCTGGCGAACTCACCAGCGTCCTACCGATTCATGCCCCTGCAGGGATTGGTACCTATGAAGCAGGGATTATTGCGGCTTTATTACCATTTTTAAGCCCTGCTGTTGCCACCAGCGCAGCCATTAATGTGCATTTTTTCGTGTTAGGCTCGGCCATTATTGGTGGCATGGTGGGTTGGTTATTGCCTAAACCTAAAACTGATTAGCAGTCTCTAAAGTCTTGCTGCGTTGGCGTTCTGTCCAACGCTGTAAGAATAGCGCCAATATGGTTAAAACTAAAAAACCCAGCACAATAGGAATTACGGTGCGATTATAAGCTTGCCCAATAACTACCCCAATGGGAATAGCAATCGCGCTAGACACCACACCAATGATCGAAGCACCAATCCCCGCATAGTTGCCAATCGTTTCCATAGCCAAAGCATTCAAATTCCCAAATAGCAAACCAACGCTAAAGAAAGCAATTAAGCAATAAGCCATAAATAACCATAACGGTGGTTGACCGTGCTGCATCAGCACTATTACCAAAAATACTGCTGATAAGGCAGATACGACTTGTAAGGCACGAGCTGACAAGAGGCGCATACCTAACTGCATGACTAGCTTTGCATTCACTACCGATGCCCCACCAATTGAAAGTGCCAAAGCTGCAAAATACAGTGGGAATTGCTCACCTAGGCCATATTGCTCCTGTAGGATTTGCTGGACTGAGTTTAAATAACCTAAGAAAGCCGCAAATACCAAGCCAGTGACAATCGAATAGCCCATGACTAAACGGTTGCTGCAAACGATTTTGGTCGCTTCCCATTGTTCGTGCCAAGCAAAGGGACGGCGCTTTTCAGCAGGCCAAGTTTCTGGCATTCGTAACCAGAACCAAATTAACATCGGGGCAGATAATAAAATAAACGCCCCAAAAATCGCGCGCCAATCCAAAAACCATAAAATTCCTTGGCCTAAAGAGGGGGCAATCGCAGGTACCATAATAAATACAATCATGGTAAAGGACATAATCTGCGCCATTTCACGACCTGAATAACAATCACGCACTAAAGCCATCGTGACCACACGCGGCGCTGCGACCCCGATGCCTTGCAGTAAACGCCCGAACAGCATCATTTCAAAACTCTGTGCGAACATTGAAACGAGGCTACCGACCATAAACAAGCCTAAGCCCCAATAAATGAGAGGCTTACGCCCTACACTATCGGATAAAGGTCCAAATAAAATCTGCCCCACTAGCATCCCAAGGAAGACGGTAGAAATAACTAATTGCGGCGAGTTCGCATTAGCGACATGTAAGTCATGCCCAATTACAGGCAAAGCGGGCAACATGGCATCAATCGCCAGTGCCATTAAAGAAGATAGGAGTGCGACTAAAGCCACAAACTCCACAAGGCCGGGCATTTTCGGCTGCATAATTTCAAAGTCTGTTGTGATGGAAAGCGCAAAAGTGTACGACCAAAAGCCCAGCTTGTGAACGAGCCTTATTGCACCCCTGTTCCTAAATGGCTATCTTACGCCCTTTAAACAGCCGATATTTAAGACCAAATCAAGGAGCAAGATCATGGCTTTCACGCTGCCAGCCCTGCCATATGCACAAGATGCCTTAGCCCCGCATATTTCTGCAGAAACTTTCGAATATCATTATGGCAAGCATCACGCTGCCTATGTCACAAACTTAAATAACCTGATTCCTAATACTGAATTTGCTGATAAATCACTCGAAGACATCGTTAAAAGTTCTTCTGGTGGCATTTACAATAATTCTGCTCAAGTCTGGAATCATACTTTCTTCTGGAATTGCATGAAGCCGAATGGTGGCGCTGCTCCTACTGGAGCTTTAGCGGATGCCATCAATAAGAAATGGGGCTCTTATGATGAGTTCAAGAAAGCTTTCCAAGCCTCTGCTGTGGGCAATTTCGGCTCTGGTTGGACTTGGTTAGTGAAAAAGGCCGATGGTTCTGTTGATATTATTAATATGGGTGCTGCTGGTACTCCATTAACCACTGGCGACAAAGCACTGTTGTGCATCGACGTGTGGGAACATGCTTATTACATCGACTACCGCAATGCCCGCCCTAAATTCGTGGAAACTTTCCTGAATAATTTAGTGAATTGGGATTTCGCTGCTGCCAATTTCGCAGCATAATAGCGCCTATAAGAAAGAGGCCGGGTCATCATGCCCGGCTTTTTTTATGAAAAACGACTTAAGACACTTGAAGTACCGCTAAAACAGCCCTACTAATAACAAGGATAACGTCCATAGGATCACTTATGTTAAGTAAAGCAGTTAAACTGCGTGAAACCTCAAGCTTCATGCTCGAATGGATGAAAGCTCCACTGGTTACCGCATCCGTATTCCCTTCTAGTGAGCGCTTAGCCCGCAAAATGGTGAAAGGCCTAAATGCCGATATAGGTAAAGTAGTTGAGTTAGGCCCGGGTACTGGTGTCTTCACTCGTCAACTATTAACCTGTGGCATCCCAGAAGATAATTTGGTCTTAATCGAACTTAATCGCAAATTTGCCAACAATATGCAGGAAGCCTATCCCAAGGCGATGGTCGTGAATGGGGCAGCAGAATCCCTCACCCGCTTGCATCTAAAGGAAGTCGGTGCAGTAGTGAGTGGTTTACCTTTCTTATCCATGAAAGATAAACAGATCGACGATATTTTGCGCGGTGCTTTCCAAGTGTTAAAACATGGTGGTGTATTTATCCAATTCACCTATGGCCATCGTTGCCCTGTGAAAACACATATTTTAAAACATCATGGTTTAATAGCTGAACGCAGTAGTTTTGTACTGAATAACTTCCCGCCTGCTAGTGTTTATCATATTAAAAAACACCCCCATTAAAGATTTTTATTTTAAAACAGAAACCTAGCTGGGCAGTAGTGTTTCAAGCATCTGAATTGCTTGGATAAGCTGATCAGCCACCCAGAGCGCATTCATTGACATTGCGGCATTCATCCCCTATATTCGCCCTTTGAATCACTAAAGGCAGCCTAATGCGGCTGCCTTTTTGTTTTTCCCAATCTTAACTGGAGGGTTTGCAATGACGACTATAATTAAACAAACATTAATGCCAACCTACGCCCGTCTCCCTGTTACCTTCGCTCGTGGTGAAGGTGCTGTACTCTTTGATACTGAAGGTAAGCAATATCTAGATGCAGTTGCTGGTGTAGCAGTGTGTAGCTTAGGGCATGCGCGTCCGGAAGTAGCGGATGCTATTTGCGAACAAGCCCATCGCTTAATGCATACCTCTAACCTCTATCAGATTGAGAATCAACAAGCTCTTGGTGAGCGTTTGTGTGCTTTAGCAGGCATGGATAATGCCTTCTTCTGTAATTCTGGTGCAGAAGCTAATGAAGCAGCGATTAAAATCGCACGTCTGTATGCGCACAATAAAGGTATTGAGCGCCCCGTAATCATCGTGATGAGTAATGCCTTTCATGGGCGGACGATGGCTACCGTCACAGCGACTGGTAATCCAAAAGCTCAAGCTGGCTTTGGCCCCCTCCTAGAAGGCTTTGTACGTGTTCAATACGGTGATGCTGAAGCTGTAGCTCACCAATTAGCTGCTGATAAGAATATAGTGGCCGTGTTGGTTGAACCCGTTCAAGGTGAAGGGGGTGTACAAGTTCCTAGTGCTGATTATTTACCGCGCTTGCGTGAACTTTGCGATCAGCACGATTGTTTATTAATGACCGATGAAATCCAAACCGGTATGTGCCGTACTGGTAAATGGTTTGCTTTCCAACATACCTCCATTCAACCTGATGTCATGACGCTGGCTAAAGCACTGGGTAATGGAATGCCCATTGGTGCCTGTTTAGCTCGTGGTAAAGCAGCTAGTGTATTTGGTTATGGCAATCACGGCTCGACTTTTGGCGGTAACCCACTAGCCTGCCGTGCTGCCCTTGCTGTCCTTGAAGTGATGGAAAAAGAGCAGCTCGCGAATCGTGCTGCTGAGTTGGGTCACTATTTCTTACAGCAATTCCGTGCTGGTTTAACTGATGTTGCTGGTGTTAAAGAGGTTCGTGGCAAAGGTTTAATGATTGGCATCCAACTTGAACGCGATTGTGGTGAGTTAGTTAAACAAGGCCTTGCTCAAGGTATCTTAATCAATGTAACTGCTGGAAATGTTATCCGCTTATTACCACCTTTAGTCATTAGCCAACCACAAGCTGACCAGATCATAACTACAGTCATAGATTTAATACGCGATTTTTTATAATCTCGTTATTTATCGTGCCGGATGCTAGAGAGCTGATATGAGTACAATCCGACATTTTCTTACTTTAAGCGATCTGAGTTCGGCTGAATTGCTCGCAGTGCTTGAGCGGGCGATCGACTTAAAAGCTTTAACGAAACGTGGGGAAATTTACACACCTTTAAAAAATCGTAGCCTTGCGATGATTTTTGAAAAGGCGTCTACCCGTACCCGCGTTTCTTTCGAAGTCGGAATGACTCAACTGGGTGGACATGCCCTATTTTTATCTCCGAATGACAGCCAATTAGGTCGTGGTGAACCGATTGAAGACGCTGCGCGAGTTATCTCACGCATGGTTGATATCGTGATGATTCGTACCTTCGAGCAATACAAAGTGGAGCGCTTTGCCGCTTATTCGCGTGTGCCAGTGATCAATGGCTTAACGGATACGCATCATCCTTGTCAGCTTTTAGCTGATTTAATGACGTGGATTGAGCAACGTGGTTTGCCCACTGCACGTACAGTCGCTTGGGTCGGTGATGGCAATAATATGTGCCATTCTTGGATGGAGGCTGCACGTTTACTCAATTTCAAACTGCGTATCTGCACTCCTCAAGGTTATCAGCCTAACCCAACGATTGTAGCGGCTAATGCCTCGCATCTAAGCTTTTTTGCTACCCCCCAAGAAGCCGTAGAGCAAGCTGACTTAGTCACCACTGACACTTGGGCCAGCATGGGTCAAGAAGCAGAAAAGAAACAACGTGACATTGCTTTTGCAGGCTTTGAAGTCACTGAAGACTTAATGGCCTTAGCTCACCCAGATGCGCTGTTTATGCATTGCTTGCCGGCTTATCGGGGTAAAGAAGTATCAGCAGCGGTGATTGATGGCCCGCAAAGTGTGGTATGGGATGAAGCTGAAAACCGTTTGCATGCGCAAAAAGCATTAATGGAAGCTTTATTAATCGGCTTTCCTCGTTAAATAGAGGGTTTACCTCATGCGTATTATCACCGCTAATGTAAATGGTATCCGCTCGGCTGCCAAAAAAGGTTTTTTTACTTGGTTAGCAACTCAACAAGCTGATGTGGTTTGTATTCAAGAAACCAAGGCGCAAATCCACCAATTACATGAAGAGCCTGAGACTTTTTTCCCAGCTGGCTATCACTGCTACTATCATGATGCACAGAAAAAGGGTTACAGCGGTGTGGCTTTATATTGCCGCACTAAACCTGATTCGATTGTTGAGGGGATGGGTTCAGTCGAATTTGATGCTGAAGGGCGCTACTTAGAAGCACGCTTTGGGAGTTTAAGTGTAGCTTCGCTTTATTTGCCCTCTGGTTCGTCAGGAGACGAACGTCAAGCAGCTAAATATCGTTGTATGCAACAGTTTGAAACTGTCCTTGAAAACCTAAACGCTGAAGGTCGCCAAGCGATTATTTGTGGTGACTGGAATATTGCACATAAGCCAGAAGACTTAGTAAATTGGAAAGCTAATCAAAAATATTCTGGTTTCTTACCGGATGAACGCGCTTGGTTAGATAAACTATTTGTCGACTACGGTTTTGTGGATGCATTTAGAGAACTACCTCAAGAACCTGATCAATATACATGGTGGTCGATGCGCACCAATGCTTGGGATCGGAACTTAGGTTGGCGTATCGACTATCATGTACTCACACCCAATCTGCAAGGGACTGTAGTTGCTACAAAGATTTATCGCGATGAACGCTTTTCTGATCATGCACCGGTCGTGATCGACTATCGCTACCCTTAAACTTTTTCGATTTTAAAGCCTGAAGCTAAAATCACTTTGAGCACTTCGCGCGCGGTATTGCGATCATAAGTCTTTTCAGATTCAGCTAAATCCTCATAAGGTATCAAACAGGGATGAAGCTTCTTAACATCGTCTCGTTCTGCCCCATAAATCCAACCATCGCTAATCCGTTGCTGTGCCCAGACTTCATGGGTGTTGTAAGACAATAACTCTAATAACTCTTCTAAAGACTGAGGCAAATTCACTTTAGAGGTATCAATGGGTTCAGGTTGATACATACAAAACTCCAGCGTAGTTTTTATTAGTGTGAAACGAAGCTTGCTATTCGTCAATCTAGTGTATGGTTTCCCTTCTCCCTTGCCAAATTACTAAGATTAACAGTAGTAATAACCAATAATCTAAACTGCCAGTACCACCAGTGGGTTGCTGACTAGGCGGATTCACAACGGGCGGTGTTGTGCCTCCGGGTGGAGTTACAGGCGGTGTGACAGGTGGGGTGACTGGAGGCACTGGATTAGCCAAGCGAGTCCCGGAAGTATCCTCACTTGCACTTAATGGATTGCGTGTATGCCAATCACGCGGAGTCAAGCTAATATACGACCAGTGTGCGTCCATAAAAGGAGCGTCCTCGGCTCGCGGCATATGATAGAAAGTAGTACTTGGCCAGACGACTAAATCTGCGCCACGCAAATCTTCATGATTCACAAAACCATATAAACTATCTGCGCATCCCCCTAGGCTAGGGTTATGTGAGGCATATAATTCACATTCTTGGTAAGTTGTGAAATAAATATCTTCATGCGTAAAGGTTTCTGAATCAGGGCCAATATCTTGTTGCTCTGATTGTGGCAGGCGAATTTCATAGGCTAAGCTTTGACCTTCACCATTGGTTTGCTCAGCATCACGGATCAGCCAACGCCGTGCAGTGGCAGGATTTACACTACGCCCTATTTCGGTATTAAGGCTTGTGCGTTGTAAGATGGACTGGTCGCCTTGCTCCTGAAGATTCAACTCTTCAATCACATCATCGCGTGCAGTACCTGCTAAATCAAAATCTAATTTCCAAAAGAAATTATGCACATGCCCTAGTCCCACTTTATTCGGGGCAATCAGCCAACCCTGATTCTCGGCGGATGCATTATTAAAGCGCTGTAAAGCCCCTGTGGCCCCAACTGCTGGCTCAATAGCACCATCCTCATAAAAGCGCCAGAGAGGTATATAGTGATAAGCGCCGACACGTGAGACACTAAAAATGGATAAAGCTTCGGTTTTAATTTGCTCATTTTGATAACGGAAACCATGATCACTAGCACTGACTTGCTCACACAGCACCAAACGTTCACCGTCTTTCAATAATTTACCGTTTGGGCAATCAGTCTGGCGTAAATCCACCATATAGTTACCGCCCAAACCATAATCAGAAATATCATGGTAGCGTGCACCATTATCATCATAAGGCACATGAATTTGTGCAAGGCTAGCATTACTCAAAATTAAGCGCCGTTGGCCAGCTTTGGGAGTGTAATGTATCTTATGCAAGACAATGCCCTCGCGATTGCGTTGTTCCCAACACATATCCCAACGCGCACCATTGCTCAAAGTCACATTGATATAATAATCATCTGAGCAAAACTCAGCCGCAAAGCTCGGTGTTAGCCAAACACTGCTACTTAAAAGCAGTAGACTAGAAACAAATTTAGCAAGGATTTTAGTATTCATAGCTGCAGTCTAAAAGATGCAAGCTATGAGTCGAGATACAAACCTATAAGTGGTATTTATTATTAGATAAATTTAAACCTAAAATCCTGAGCGACCACTTAAGGTAAAACTCATCGATTGTGCAGCATTTACTTAGCTCTGCTTATACAATCAGTTATACTTTAATTTTCGCCGCAACAATGCTTATCCCCAACCATGAATCCAAGTATTTTTAAGCTTAAACAGATTGGCTCAGGTAATTTATATATTATGCCTTGCCCGCGCTCACAAGTTTTAGCTGAAGACCTAGCTTATTATCTGAACCTAGGAGTCGATACTATTGTTTGCTTACTCGAAAAACCGGAGATGATCGCGCGTGGTTTAGCTCTTGAAGAAAAAATTTGCCGTGAATTAAATATAAACTTCCTGCACTTCCCTATTCCAGACCGTGCTATCCCCAACAATCTAAGTGCTTTTCGGCAACTCGTGGATAAACTTGAGTTAGAACTCAAACAAGGCCGGCATGTTGCTATCCACTGTTATGCAGGCATTGGGCGCACAGGCATCTTAGCAGGCAGCCTATTGATTCGAGAAGGCATGCAACCACAAGCGGCAATAGAGCTTATGTCCGAGACTCGGGGGAAAAACATGCCGCAAACTCAAGTACAATATGAGTTTCTAGTCGATAATGATGAACAACATGCTTTAGTCGATCATGACAGTATGAATACGCCAGCACGCCCTTGGTGGCAGCGTTTAATTTCTTGGTCACCTGCCGCTTAACTTCTAAACTTAGAGGTCACTTGCTTACCACGTACTAAGAAAAATGCAGCTACTGCACCTGCAATTCCACCAAATAAATGACCATCCCAAGAGACCCCGGGCTGCCAAGGCAAAATTCCACTTAGCAGGCTAGATCCATACATAAAAGTCACAAAAATTGCGATTAGCATCGGTATTACACGCCGCTCTAACAAGCCGGATACAATCAGAAACACCGCCAAACCAAATACCAAGCCACTGGCACCAATATGCAAAGCAGCACCACGCCCAAATAACCAAAGTAACGCTCCACCAAGTAGCACAATACTTAAAACAATGGTACGGCTATTGGCTCTCGAGCCAGCTAGCAAAGTTAAGAGCACCAGTAAAGGGACTGTATTACTCATAATATGCTGTAGGCTCCCATGCAGAAAAGGCATGGTGACTATGCCGACCAAATGTGAACCATTGCGTGGAATTAAACCAAACTGCTCTAGAGGTAAAACGCGATCAAGGGCAAAGACTAGCCAAATCAGACCAACAAATAGCAAGACAGCGGGTAATTCTTGCTTAATACTGTGTTGGTTATTTTGGTTAATCATAAAGCTTTCCCCTGTAAAATACGTTTGAGAGTCGTCACTCCTAACTGCTGCATCACTTGAATATTGCGCTCTGGAATCGCATCAATATTAGGATGCTGAGCAATAGCTTTTTCTAAGCTTTCTTCACGTAATAAATGCAGCATCGGATAAGGTGAACGATTGGTATAGTTTTCTGCATCATCTAATTCAGTCCCCGAGAATTGGTACTGTGGATGAAAGCTAGCAATTTGTAAAATACCCTCTAAACCCTCTTGATAGAGCAATTCATCTGCATCATCCAGAAAATCATTATAAGTATGAAAATTTGTCAAAGTTTCTGGGTGAATTAATAATGTGGTTTCAACTTTATCGGCAGGAACCGCTTGTAAAGCATGTAACTCTGCCTTCAAGACTGCTAATAAAGTGTCTGGCTTAGAAGCTGGGGTAACACTAAAACGAATCAGACCTAGTTGATAAGGCTTGTGAGCAAACGGGCACAGATTATGTCCAAGCACAAGCTGTTCTATCCATTGTCGGGTTTGTGCAATCACCGTAGCTGCTTGTGGATGAGCATGCATACTTACTCCTGAAAAATTTCCTGTACTAATTTTTCACCAGCTTGTACCTTGCTTTGCTGCTGGCGACGTTTCCAGACTAGATAACCAATTATCGCAAATAACACTAAAAAAACAGATAAAACCGCTAAATAATGGTGCGACTCATCTTTAAATTCCGTTACGGGTGCTAAGGTGGGTAATTCTGGCTTAGCCAGCGGTGCTACAGTACTAGGATAACGCCCATCAGTCGATGGCGGCTCAGTTGTTGAATCAGTTGATGAATGCTCCAAATCCTTACTCTGCCCTGCTGGATCTAATGGTTTTAACTCAGGCGCAATCGCCACAATTTCAGGTGATACTTGAGCTTTATTCAAACTGAAGGAAAAACTTACAGCTAACACCAGCAGGGTAAGCCCAACTATCCCACCCCAAAGCCAATAAGATCTCAGTTTAGTTTGGGTTGGCGGAGGGTAAAAACTAGGTGTAGGGCTATTATCTGCATTAGGCAGAATAAAATTTGTTAAAGCATGAAATTGCCCTAACTCATTTGGCAAGGGAGTTTGATCAAGGAGAATAGGTACAACCCGTTTCTGCATGGCAATTGCGATCGACCACTCACGTTCGACCCATTCTGATAACTGCGCATTCATACTCCAGAACACGAGGACGCGCTCAGCTTCAGCTAATTTGGTACGAATAACATCTTCCCAGCGGTCGCCATATTGAATATCGTCTAGATCACGGAACACATCCGCGCCCCCTGCTTCCAATAATTCAACGGCCTTTTCGACTTGTGTACTGTCTTTTCGTGAATAGGAGACAAAAACAGTGCGTCGACTCATGCTTAATCCTCACTTGAATACAGCACATGATTAGCACTGTATTACAAGCATAGTGCAAAGCCTGTCAACTGCGAATGCATAAGATAAGGGTTTAATGCTTACTACTCGTCGTATTGGTCAAGCGCTTAGTAACGAGGACGATACTGTCATCCATTTCGCTTTTCTGCCGTTCAAACCCTAAGCGACTCATCAAACGCAACATACCTGCATTTTCCGCCAAGACTTCACCAATAATGGTATTTAGACCTCGACTACGGGCGGTATCAATTAAAATTTCCATTAATAAACCACCCAAGCCACGCCCCTGCCAAGTATCCGCGATGACTAGCGCAAACTCACAACTCTGCCGATCTGGATTAATCGCATAACGACAAACACCAACTTCTCTATCCACACCATCTTCACGAGCTACGGCTACAAATGCGATTTCACGGTCATAATCAATTTGCGTAAAGCGCACCAGCATGTCTGGAGTAAGCTCACGCAGCGACTGCATAAAGCGCATGTAACGCGACTCTCGCGAAAGATTGCGTACAAACTCCTGCTCCATTTCTGCATCTTCAGGACGAATGGGACGAATGAGAATATTAGTGCCATCCGCTAACTGCTGCTGCTTCACCAAATCATTCGGATAAGGATGAATTGCCATATGGTCATAACGCTGTGCAGCCCCTTTCGGATAAGCGACGGTAAAGCGTGCATCCACTGCAACTGCACCATCAGGGCTTGCCATTAATGGATTAATATCCATTTCCACGATTTCTGGCAGCTCACAGACCATTTCAGAAACCCGCTGCAAAACTTGGCGTAATGCTGGGAAATCAATCTCTGGCATATTCCGGAATTCGACCAACATACGTGCAGCCCGAGTACGGCAGATCATTTTCTTGATCATATACTCATTTAAAGGCGGTAGAGCCACTGCACAATCACGATGAACTTCGACTGCAGTTCCACCTGTACCAAAGCTAATCACTGGGCCAAACACTGGGTCGCGCACTACCCCAATCATCAGTTCGCGTGCTGCAGCGCTGCGATACATCCGCTCAACCGTAATGCCTTCAATACGTGCTTCGGGCATCGCTTTAGCGGTTGCTTCTGTCAACTCTTGGTAAACACTACGCACAGTACGGGCACTATTAATGTTTAAGCGTACCCCATTTACATCCGACTTATGCATAATGTCCGGCGAACTAACTTTCATCACTACCGGAAAACCGACTGACTCAGCAGCCACTAAGGCCTCTGCAGGGCTACGGGTAAGAATGGTAGGTAAAGAAGGAATACGGAACGCCGATAAAATCGCGCGTGATTCAGTCGTTGAAAGTGCCCGACGCCCTTCTGCTAAAACGCTTTCAATAATCAGGCGTGCACCTTCAACATCTGGTTCAGAACTTTGCTCTTCAACAGAAGCAGGCACTTGCATAAGCATTTTTTGATTGCTTCGATAAGAGGCTAAGTAAGAGAAAGCCTCTACTGCTGATTCTGGTGCAGGGAAGTGCGGAATTTTGGCTTTAGATAAAATTTCGCGCCCTGGCTCAACTTGGGAATTCCCCATCCAACAAGCTAGCAGTGGCTTTTTAAACTTTTCTTTTGCTTTGACCACCACTTCAGCAACACCCACAGGATCAGTCATCGCTTGAGGCGTGAGCATGACTAACACACCATCCACACTGTCATCGGCTAAGCAAATGTCTAGAACTGCTGCATAACGCTCAGGCGTAGCATCGCCTAAAATATCGACTGGGTTGCCATGTGACCAAGCAGCAGGTAAAACTTTATTTAATGCAGTGACCGTTGCTGCAGCTAATTTTGGAATCCGCAGATTCATTTCCACTGCACGATCAGTTGCCATCACACCTGGGCCACCACCGTTAGTAACAATCATCAAGCGATTCTGCGCGACAGTCATGCCTGAAGAGAGAATTTCTGCCGCTGCAAATAATTGTGTAATTGAATTGGCGCGTACTACACCAGCACGTTCCAAAGCTGCATCAAAGGCATCATCCCCACCAACAATAGCGCCTGTATGCGAACTTGCTGCCCGTGAACCTTCTTCATAGCGACCTGCTTTCAATACAATCACCGGTTTCATCCGTGACGCTGCCCGCAAACCACTCATAAAGCTACGTGCATCGTGAATGCCTTCAATATATAAAAGAATGCTGTCAGTCTTAGGGTCTAGTGCAAGGTAATCCAGCACATCCCCAAAGTCGACATCCGCCGCATCACCTAAAGTGACAACGGTCGAAAAACCAACTTGGCGAGTACTAGCCCAATCCAGAATAGCCGTACAAACGGCTCCTGATTGTGAAACTAAAGCAAGATTACCGGGCTGGGCTTGGCTTTTACTGAAAGTTAAATTTAACCCAGAGGAGGGACGCATCACACCAAGGCAATTCGGGCCAATTAAATGCATGCCATAATGATGGATTAATTCCATCATATCTTTTTCCATGCGTTTGCCCCGAGCACCCGTTTCACTGAAACCCGCTGAAAGGACAATAACGCCCTTAATACCATGTTCGCCGCATTGCTTAACAATTTCTGCCACGCTACGTGCAGGAGTGGCTATAATAGCCAGCTCAATGGGGTGAGCAATGACAGGTAGACCCGCATAACAGGTTAAACCGTGAACTGTTTCATGCTTAGGATTAATTGGAAAAATTTTCCCTTGATATCCGGCTGCAACTAAATTTTGCAAAACAAGGGAGCCAACCGTATTAGGTCGTTCTGTGGCGCCGAAAATAGCTATAGCTGAAGGCGCGAATAATTGATTTAGGTAATGGTGACCCATTATTAAAACCTCTATGATAGCTCTCTTGAATTGAGAACTAATAATAACCGCTAGTACGTTTTTGGAAACGTCTTTTTTGTGCACTGCAACATATATTACTCCCTATAGACAGAAAATACCATGACAGCAGCAGTAATTAGTCATCAAAAGTGTTCACTTCACGATAATGGGAACCCGTATCACCCAGAATCACCTGAACGGATCGATGCGATTAATAACCGCATGATTACGTCGGGGGTAGATTGGATTACCCGTCATTACGATGCCCAAATAGCTACCCGTGAGCAGTTACTGCGGGTACATGAAAGCTATTACATCGACAAAATCTTCGAAACCGCTCCACATGATGACAGTATTGTCGATCTTGATGGTGACACTGGTATGAATAAGCATAGCTTAGAAGCGGCTTTATATTCGGCCGGTGCTGCAGCACAAGCGGTTGATTTAGTCATGACGACTAATTATAAACATGTTTTCTGCGCGACACGCCCACCCGGACATCATGCAGGACGGGCACATTCTGGTGGCTTCTGTCTATTCAATAATGTTGCTGTCGGTGCAGCGCACGCGATGGTTCAATACGGCCTTGAAAGAATTGTGATCGTCGACTTCGATGTGCATCATGGCGATGGCACTGAATCCATCTTTATTAATGATCCGCGAGTTTTGTTCTGCTCTTCCTTCCAACATCCTTTTTATCCCTTCACCGGAGCGGATACACGCGCCATCAATATCCGCAATTTACCGATGAAAGCAGGTACACGCTCCGGTGAATGGCGTGATCAAGTCCGTGAACAATGGATTCCCTCTTGGGTCGAATATAAACCTGAATTAATTATGATTTCAGCCGGTTTTGACTCGCACCTTGAAGATGATATGGGTGGCTTTAATTTAGTGGAAGCCGATTATGTGTGGATCACGCGTGAACTCTGCCAAATCGCCAAAGATTGCGGACATAATCGTGTAGTCTCGTGTTTAGAAGGCGGCTATGACTTATCATCTTTAGGTCGCAGTGTCGCTGCCCATGTGAAAGAACTCGCTGAGTTCCATTAAGCTAAATACAAAAGGGATAAGCCTTGCCTATCCCTTCCATAAACTCCTCTCCTCCGAGTCTAATTTAAGCCGCGATTTTAAAATACGGCTGCTCATCCCACGCTAAAGGTAAGCCTAATTGGTGAGCTACTTCGAACGTAAGACTAGGAATATTTAAGGTGTAGAAGTGTAATTGATTGACACCTTCGTCCATTAATTTCTCGCAAAGATCGACGGCTAATTCGATGCCTAATTTCTTTTGCTCTTGACTGCCCGCCACAGTCCCTTCAAATACTTTATGTAAACGTGCAGGCACCGTAGCGCCACAACGCGCACTGAAAGAAATCACTTTATCAAAATCATGTACTGGCAAAATACCAGGGACTAAAGGCTGTTCAATCCCCATTTTTACCGCAGCATCACGGAAACGTAAAAACATTTCAGGCTCGAAGAAATATTGGGTTAAAGCGCGCTTTGAGCCTGCTTCTAATTTCCGTTTTAGCTGCTTTAAATCAGCTTCTAAACTAGCCGCTTTTGGATGGACTTCTGGATAAGCCGCCACACTAATATCGAAATCAGCGACTGTGCGTAATAACTGCACCATATCCGCAACATCGCTAATACCGCCCTCGGTCAAATCAGCATCGCCACGTAAAGCCACAATCCGCTGCACACCATTGTCTTTAAAACGCTGAGCTAAAGCTAACAACGAATCACGCGTATGCCCTGCTGCTGTCAAATGCGCCGCGACGGGTACATGACATTCGCGCTGCATATTGAATACCGTATCCAAGCTGTGATCACGCTCACTGCCCAAAGCACCATAAGTGACTGAAAAGAAAGCAGGCTTGAGCATCTCCAACTGCCCAATGTTCCGCCACAAGGTGCGCTCCATTTTGGGAGTTTTAGGCGGGAAAAATTCAAAGGACAATACAGGGCTAGTCATACAAAAAATCTCGTCATCACAGTTGTTATCGTGAAGCTATTTTCCTATGCTAGCCCAATGAAAGCAATTTCAACTTTATCAACAAAAAATTGAATTTTTCTGAATGAATCTCCAACGCAAACACCTAGAACTGATCCAAGCCTTACAAACCAGTGAAACCTTAGCGGCAGCAGCAGCAAAACTGCATATGACACCTTCTGCTTTATCGCATCAATTGGGTGAGCTAGAAGAGCGTGTAGGGTTAGCGGTCGTGAATCGGAAAGCCAAACCCTTACATTTAACGGCTGCCGGTAAGCGCCTATCTGAAACAGCCCAAGATGTTTTACCACGCTTTGACCGTTTAGAGGCTGACTTAACCCGCCAAGTTAAAGGTTTAGGTGGACGCTTAAGTATCGCGATTGACTGCCATTCTTGTTATTTATGGCTGCTACCGACTTTGGATCAATTTCGCCGCCAATGGCCAGATGTGGAATTAGATTTATCTGGGGGTTTTAGCTTTGATAGTTTACAAGCACTTTCAGCCGGTGATTTAGATTTTGTGATTACTGCTGACCCTGAGCCATTAAACGGCATTAGTTATATTCCGCTATTTCAATACGAATCGATGCTCATTCTGCCGCTGGATCATCCTTTATCGCAGATCACTGAGATTCAGCCAGCGATGCTCAAAGACCAGACCCTCATTATTTACCCCGTGCCACCGCGCAAAATGGATATTTTTCGCTTATTTTTGCGCCCTGCTGATATTGAACCTGCGCATATTCGGCACAGTGAACTAACTGTGATGATGGTGGCTTTAGTAGCCAGTGGACGTGGTTTATGTAGCTTGCCGAATTGGGCGGCGGATGAATATATCGACCGCAATTTTGTGACTGCACGCTCTTTGGGCAAAGGTATCTTTAACACTTTGCATGCAGCAGTACGGGAAGAAAGTTTACAACTCAGTTATATGCAGGATTTTTTACTGCTTGCTAAGGATTTGCCATTTTCTACTTTGAAGGGGATTGCACGACCAGCTTAAAGCCCTAATGCGCTGTCTGCTTCTCCCGATGAAACACATACAAACCCGAAACCACTAAAATAGCGCTGCCAATCCAAGTATTAAGGGTAGGAATATCACCAAATAGCCACCAGCCTAAGACCGCAGCGGAAATTAATTCAGTATATTGAAAGCCTGCTAAGACGGAAGCATCAGCGTATTGAAAGGCTTTAGTTACCATCACATGCCCAATCGAAGCTAACACACCGACTAGAATGAGTTGCCGCCATTGCCAAAGCTCGGGCCATTGCAGATCAAAGGCAGGTAAGTTGAAAGGTTGCATCAGAATAATAATCAGCAAAATCATTAAAGAGCCAAATACCCCTGAATAAAACTGCATAGTAAATACTGAAACCCCTTTTTGGGTTGAGCTAGAGCGGGCTAATTTACGGGTAATCAATAAATAGAAGGCAAAGCCTAAAGCAGCGATCAAAGGCAAAATCGCAATACTGCCAAAGGGTGAACGACCAGGCTGAATAATGATTAGAGCACCAATCATGCCTACACCCACCGCAGACAAACGTCGCCAACCTATTTTTTCCCCGAGCATCCACGGGGCTAACAAGGTGACTAATAAAGGCATGGTGAAGAAAATCGCGAGCGCGTCAACTTGCGGCATTACTTGAATCGCTGCGAAAAAACATAAAGTCGAGCTACAAATGCCCAGCGCCCGCCAAAGATGCAAGCGCAACTCTGCACCCCGCGGCATATAAAGTTCACGCCAGACAAACGGAAAAAGAAACAAGCTCTGAAACCCAAAGCGCGCTAAGACAATACTCGCTGCCGCAATGGTATCACCCATAATTTTGGCAGCTGCATCCATGGCAGGCAGCAAAACTACACCTATTGCCATGAGCTGAATACCCAGAGCTTGATCTTTTGCTTGAGTCATCGGGGAATTAGAGTGCTTTTAAAATGACCTCAGCTTTACTCACCTCGAAGGCATTAGGTGCTTCGACATTGAGCAGTTTTACCACCCCATCTTCCAGTAACATCGAGTAACGCTGGGAACGAGTGCCACCAAAGTCACCAGTTTCTAAAACTAAACCCAGTGCTTTGGTTAAAGCAGCTCCACCATCCGCAATCATGGTTAGGTTTTCAGCATTTTGGGCTTGCCCCCAAGCTTGCATGACAAAAGCATCATTCACCGATAGGCAAGCAATCATATCTACGCCTTTCGCTTTCAACTCATCCGCATGTACTACATAGCCGGGTAAATGCGCTGCTGAGCAAGTCGGAGTGAAGGCACCAGGTAAAGCAAACAGCACTACTTTCTTGCCACCGAATAAATCAACGGTATTAACCTTTTTATGCCCGTCTGCGCCTGCTACGGTTACATCAACGGCTGGAATTTTTTCGCCAACTTGAATCATTATCTTCTCCTAGGTTTGTGATTAATTAATCAGTTTTATCGATACGCTTTAGTATTAAAACATAAAAGCAGCTACACGCCTGTAAAGCTTAAACTCTCAAGGAATTAATAAAGTAGTACCAGTCGTTTTACGACCTTCTAAATCGCGATGCGCTTGCTGGACATCTTTAAGGGCGTAGCGCTGATGAATGGGCACACTTAACTTACCAGCTTCTACCATCGCAAATAAATCACTCGCATTTTCCTGCATAGCTTCATCCGCAGCGGTATAAGTCATTAAAGTCGGGCGGGTCATATACAAAGAGCCTTTAGCCGATAATAAGCCCAAATCGAAGTTAGTAATCGGTCCCGAAGCATTCCCGTAACTAACGAACAAGCCGCGCGGTTGTAAGCTATCTAAAGACCCCATTAAAGTGGATTGCCCTACTCCATCATAGACCACCGGCACGCCTTGCCCATTGGTAATTTCGCGCACCCGCTTCGCCACATCTTCGGTATTGTAATTAATGGTGTAATCACAGCCATGTTCGCGGGCAATAGCGGCTTTTTCTTCAGAGCCAACGGTACCAATCACAGTAACACCTAGAGCTTTCGCCCATTGGCAAGCCATCAAACCAACCCCACCTGCGGCTGCATGGAAAAGAATCGTTTCGCCCGCTTGCACCATATAAGTTTCACGCAACAAATAGCGCACTGTCATGCCTTTCAGCATCATCGCGGCTGCAGTTTCATCACTAATACCTGCAGGTAGTTTACATACCCGATTGGCGGGCATATTACGTAAACTCGCATAAGCACCAATCGGCCCTGTACCATAGGCAACCCGATCACCTACTTGTAAATGTTCAACACCCTCGCCAACGGCCTCCACGACGCCAGCCGCCTCTAAACCTAAACCACTGGGTAGTTGTACAGGATAAAGACCGCTCCGGTGATAAGTATCGATATAGTTTAAGCCAATCGCCGTATGCCGAACTTGTACTTGACCTGCTGCGGGTGCACTCACGGTTTCTTGCACCAGCTCCATCACTTCGGGGCCACCTTGGGCTTTAATTTTTATGCTACTTGCAACACTCATGAACAACTCCTTGGCTAAATAGTAATGCTTGCTGCTTTATACTGTGCCGCCTGATTAAACACGAATAGCCTTGCAGTTTGTAGCAGAGCCTACTGTATAGTTAAAAATAAATAGGAACTAACCCTATGCCTAGCTGCAAGGCTCTTTTAAACTTGCGTTTCCCTTTCCCTGCTTAGCCACAATACCTAATTATGTACGCAGATAATTTTAAACTTGATGAATACTGCCGCCGGATTCACTTCAAAGGCGAATTAAAACCTGACTTTGCCACCGTCAAAGCCCTGATGCAGCAGCACCTAAGAACGATTCCCTTTGAAAACTTAAATGTCTTAGCGGGCAAAGTGATTTCTTTGAAGCCCGAAGACATTGTTGACAAACTCATTCATCAACAGCGTGGCGGCTATTGTTATGAAATGAATGGCTTATTCGCCCTAGTTTTGACAGCTTTAGGTCTTGCTTATGAATGGGTGGCAGCGCGCCCACTCTTTTACCCTGCTCGTCGCCCACGCACGCATGCCGCTTTAATTGTTACATTTGAAGGCGTGGAATGGTTGTTAGATTTAGGTTTTGGGAGCTATGGTATTCGTGAGCCCATGCGCCTAGACCTACAGAATCAGCCAGTCAAGCAAGGTTATGATCAATTTATGCTAAGCCCAGAAGAGGATGGCGATCTAGCAGTACAAGCCTTGGTCGATGGCACGTGGGTTAAGCAATACGGTTTTAATCGTAGCCCAGTCGAGTGGGTCGATTTCGCTCCCGCCAATTGGATGAACTCGACTCACCCTGAAGCTATTTTCACGCAAAAAAATGTGATTGTGCTCTTTACAACAACTGGGCGGAAACTGCTTTTCGGTCAGTTATTTAAAGAATATAAAGCAGGACAAGTTTCGCAAATCACTGTGCAAGCGGAACAAGTTGGGCCAGTATTGGAGCAAGAGTTTAATTTAATCAAACCGATGCATGTTTGAAACCCCGCGGCTGTTGCGTGCTTGGCAAACGAGTGATTATCCTGAGTTTGCCAAGCTCAATGCTGATTTTTAGGCTCACTGAATTTACCTTGCTCAACAATACGCTCTTCCACATAGCGCACTATACTTTCCAGCAAAATTTCGCGCGGATAATCATTTTTATCTAAGAAAAAACTCAACAATGGCCAATGCCAAGCGAGTGGCAAAGTTAAGGCCCAATGATCAGCATTCGCGTAGCCTAATAACGCACTGTTGGGAATCAATGCATCTTCGGCTAAGACCTGACTATCATTATTAGCGCTAAATGCAGTGAGTTTGCGATGATTACTACGCAGAATACGTGAAACTTGCTGCGGCTCTGGCAAGGCGACTAAAGAACAGTACAGAATCTCAGTTGGCAAAGGATGCTCAATCAGCCAGCGTTTACGCTCAAGCCGATCTAAGCTTTTTAAAGCGGCTCCATCGCCTAGATGACAACCAGGTAAAGGTAGTTTAGCGAACAGCCATTTGAGCCAAGGCGGCGTAATATCGACTAAAGGCGACCCACCAATTGCACCTGCTAAGCTCACTACCGCAACAGTGCGCTTGCGCACATTCGGATAAGTCAGCAAAGCGTGTAAAGCGTCTACTGCTCCCTTTGAATAACCCAACAATACGAAACGATGTTCAGTTGGAAATGAATCCAAAGCCTGTTGAATCATAGCTGCATTATATGCACTGCTGGAGCGGCCATTCACTTTCAACACTGAACTGGTAAAACCACGCTCATGTAAATACTTACGCGCTCGATGAAAAGGCGTGACTTTATGTGTCAGACAATCTGCCACCAATCCCGTAATAATCACATAATGTAAATCCAAGCGCGGCTGGCCTAAATACACAGCGCGTCCAGTAGCAGGTAACTCATCACTAAATTGGCGCAGTGCTAACTCAACAGGCTGATCACAAAGAATATCTTCCGGCGGATAAGCCCCGCGTACTGCTTGAAACACTTCGCGAAAGCGATGGCGCTGATCAATGATTGGTAGGGAAGGAGCTGGGTTATCTGTAAGCATGGGGTATTAAGCTAGTTGCATAAAGCCAGCATTCTTAACTAAAGCTCAATTAAATTACTAGACTGTAAGCTTCGAAACCTAACTAAGCTTTATACTAAACTATCTATCTTTGTGCAGGCTCCAACCATGCTCCAACACTATTTACAGCTCGCAGAACCTTGGTTGCATCAATATGGCTATTTCGCTCTATTCACTGTGTTATTTGTAGAAGGCTTTGGCTTCTTATTACCGGGGCAAACTTTACTAATGGCAGCCGCACTGTTAGCCAGCCGTGGAGAGATGAATATTACTCTCGTACTGTTAGTCAGTTGGATGGCAACGGTTTTAGGTGAAATCGTGGGTTATTTTATTGGCCTGTGGGGTGGACACCGGGTACTTTACAAAGTGGGCTTTAAACAAAGTCAACTAGATCATGTGGAGGCAGCTTTTGCTAAATATGGTGGTACGGTTATTTTATTTGCACGTTTTCTGGATATTGTCCGGCAGCTGAATAGCATTATCGCAGGTAGCTTACAAATGCCCCGCACTAGCTTTTTCTTTTATAACTTAATTGGTGCAGCTTTATGGGTCGGATTTTGGGGCGGTGGTGTTTATTTATTAGGCCATCACTTTGAAGAAGCACTCGCAGTTTTCCATCGTTTCCGTCCGTATATTTTAATTCTTGGTTTAGTGCTGATTCTGACTGGAATTGGCTATTATTTACATCGACGTAAAAAAGGCTCTGCATCAAACTCAGAGCCTTAGGCTTCTAATAACTTATTTCGCAGCGGATGCGCCTAAAATAACGGTAACCATTTTATCGGGTTGCAGTTTCGCAGCGAAGGCACGGCGAATATCTTCAATCGTTACTGCATCCACTTTTTGTGTCCAAGTGTCTAGGTAATTTAAGGGCAAACCATTACGGGCAATATTCGCAATATTATTGAGTAGATTACGATTGCTATCAATGCGTAAAGGAAAGCCACCAATCAGATTCGCTTTAGCAGCCTTGAGTTCATCCTCAGTTGGACCTTGATCCATAAAATCTTTCAGTACTTGCATCGATAAATCAACCGCTTGCTGAGCTTGATCTGGGCGAGTTTGTAAAGCAATGGTGAACTCGCCAACGCTTTGGCGGGCAGCAAAATAACTATCAATGCTATAAGTCAAACCACGCTTTTCCCGTACTTGTTCACTCAAACGTGACACTAAACCACTCCCACCCAGAATATGATTCCCCACTAGAATCGGAAAGAAATCCGGGTCGCTACGTTTCATCGCGGGCTGGCCAACCATGATTTGTGCTTGTGCAGAATTAAACGGAAGGTCTTTTTTAACCGCTTCAGTCAGTTTTGCAGGATCAGGTAAATCAGCTAACGGCGGACAACTGGTTTGCCCAGCTACTTGTAGACCCTCCAAGAGTTGCGTCACCATTTGATCAGCTTGCTCATGGGTTAAAGCCCCAACAATACTGACTTTAGCGTGGCAAGGATTGAGTTTGGTTTTATAAAACTGCTTCAAATCCTCAATCGTTAAGGCTTTTAGCGAAGCCTCAGTAGTGACATGTCCATAAGGATGAGTCCCAAACAGTGCCTGCGCATACGCCACTCCCGCTACATAACCCGGCTGGGTTTCTGCCTCCTTAATCGCGGCCATAGTTTTCTCGATTTCACGCTGAGCAATGGCTGGGTCAAAAGCGGGGGCTGCAATTTGATGAGCAGCTAAAGCAATCGACTTCGGCAAAACATCCGGATAAGTCAGGCTACGCAAAGCAAAAGCAAAGGAGTCATCATCTGCGCCAATACTAAATTCAGCGCCTAAATCCGCCCAAGCATCCCCTAACGCAGCCTCATCTAAAGCCGCTTGATCTTTCCAAGCTAAAACACCTTTGCTGGCTAAACTTGCGGTGAGGGAAGACAAACCCATTTTACCCTCAGGGTCGCGGCGTTTACCCATGTCAAATTCTACATGCACATCCACCATCGGAATCCCCATGCTCGAAGCCAACCAGATTGAAGTGCCATTTGGTTGTTGCCAATTCTCAATCGGTGTTACTGCATAAGCATTGAGCATACAAGTTCCTAAAACAACAGCGCATAAGCTTTGATAAGCTAATTTAAACGTAGTTTTTTTCATGCTTAGTGCCTCAAACCAGCAGGAGGAGTACGGGGTTTAGCATTCGGATCACGTGGTTGTGGATTCAACACGGCGACTGCCAGTTGATCATCGCCAAAGTATTTTTTCGCGACATTTTTGACTTGCTCAGCGGTGATTTTGCGCAACATTTCAATCAGTTTATCTTTAGTTTCTAAAGGCAAACCAATCGCCCATAACGCACCTAGTTCATTCGCTTGAGAAAATACCGAATCACGCTGGTAAATTTCTGAGGCAATCCATTGAGTTTTTACCCGATTTAATTCAGCTTCTGTCACACCTTCATCCGCCACTCGCTTAATTTGCCCACGTAAAGCAGCTTCTAAATCCGCGACAGTTTTGCCATTTGCAGGTACACCTTCTACAAAGAATAACTGTGGTCCGCGCCCATACATACCATTGCTAGTACTCGCACTGTCGGCAATACGCTGCTCATTATTGATTAAAGTCCGCTCAAACCGTGCGCCATCATTGCCATCTAAAATTGCCGAAAGCACAGTTAAGGATAAAGCATCCCAATCGTTTTCGGTGGGACTATCGACATTACTCAGTTGTGGCACTTTAAACGCCATCAGCAAATAAGCCTGATCTGCTGGTGCTTTGACTTCAATACGCTTGACCCCTAATTGCTTAGGTTCAAGCGCTGGTTTAATCGCTTTGACTGGGTGAGTAGGCAAGCTGCCATAGTATTTTTCGGCTAAAGTTAGAGCGTCTTCAGGCTTCACATCGCCGGCAATTACTACCACTGCATTCAGCGGGTTATACCATTGCTTATAAAAAGAACGAGCATCATCGGCGCTTAAGTTATCCAGGTCATTCATCCAACCAATCACTGGATTACGATAAGGATGCACATTATAAGTCACAGCCATGAGTTGTTCGTATAGCAGAGAGCGTGGCTGATCATCTGTGCGCATACGCCGCTCTTCTTTGACCACCTCTAATTCACGCTTAAACTCATCATCCGGCCATTGATTATTCACGAAGCTATCCGCTTGGAGTCGCATGACATCTTCTAATTTATCTTTAGGAATTTGCTGGTAATAAGCAGTGTAATCATCGGTGGTGAACGCATTATCTTCGCCGCCCAAAGCCGCAACTTGTCGCGAGAACTCACCTGCTTTTACGGTTGGCGTGCCTTTAAACATCATATGTTCAAGCACATGTGCAACCCCAGTTGTGCCACTCACCTCTTCCATCGCCCCTACACGCAGCCATAGCATATGTACTGCAGTTGGCGCGCGATAGTCAGGTTTGACAATTAGTTGCATGCCATTTTTTAAGGTAAAGGAGCGAACTGCTAAGTCTTGGCTAGCTTCCGCCGTAGGCATTGTGGTTGTGTTCATGGTTGTCGTTTGCTCTGCATAAACTTGGGTGCTGGCACTCCAGGCTAACAAGCAGGCGCATAAAACTCTTTTTCTCATTGATAGTCTAACCTAGCAATTAACCAAGTGGCTGGTTGTTATTAACGAATTTTTAAATAAGCCCCGCAACCCTAGCACAAAATTCGATCCGTGCCTCATGTCCATTTGTTAATGAAATTAGGTCAATGGCTCATAACAGTCTTAAGCTTTATACCAAAGTAAAATAGCGAGGAATTATTATGTACAAAAGCATTAGCAGTATCAGCACAGCGTTATTACTGGGCTTGAGTTTCAACACGCAAGCCGCTTCACCCATTACGAGCGTTTACACTGCATTAGAAGGTGCCAACTGCAAAACTTTAGAATCGCAAGTTGACGAAGGCGGCTGGTATAAGGGGCGCTGCAAAGGCATTGCTGGCTATGATTTACTCGTGATGGAAGGCGACATCCGCCAAACCATTACTGTAGTTGACCCCAAGAAAAAAGAATATCCTTTAGAACTTTGGAATACAGTCTCTAGTGGTTTTTCCAGCGTGGGTAGTAAAGCAGAATGGCGTGTTCAGAAACAAGGCAATAAACCCGTGCCGATTGCACTCATTGTACGTTTCAATGCCTCAGAAGACCCAGAACACCCTGAAAAAACTACTTCATATTTAGTGGTAAGCAAAATTACTACTGAGAGTAGTTGTGTCACCGATGTGATTAAGCCGCAAGCAAATGCGAATGAATTGGCAAGGAAATTAGCGGATCAGGCCGCAAATAAGGCTTGTAAATAGCTTGAGCTTTAAACAGCAGTATCAATAGAGTTTGTGATGCTGTTGTTTTGCTAAAATTAAAATACTTAACCTGCTAAGCCATCTTTAATAGCCACAACAATACACCAACGTTCCTCTAGAATTTCGTCCATAACTTACCTGTTCTATTAAAAATCTCAAAGCAAGCAACGTCATTATTAGACAAGCTACTCAAATCTAGAAAAACTCACAAAAAAGTCTGTTAAACTTTGCCCTGCTACTTCCTGAAATATAGCGGTATCTACCTGAATATCTAAAATACGATCCAAGCGAAAATTACGAAACCCGCCACGCAATTCACACCAGCTCGCTAAAGTCCAGGTTTGCCCCCAAAAAAACAAACCTAATGGTTTGACCTTACGTTGACTCAACTCACCATCTTTACGCTCATAATATAAATCAATATAGCGGTGCTGCCCAATCGCTCCCCTAACAATATCTAAGGTTTGTGCTAAATCAGTACGCTCACTATGACGAGGTACAAATAAATGGCTATTTAATAATTGATGACGCAACTCTTCAGGAATGACGGCGTAGACCTTATCCAAGACAGATTGTGCGCTCTGCCCTAACTCCGTTCCACCCCAAGCCCTCAGCATACGTACACCCAACACTAAGGCTTCGATTTCGGTGGCTGAAAACATCAAGGGGGGAATATCGAGGGAATAACGCAGGCGATAGCCCACACCTGCCTCGCCCTCAAGTGGCACACCAGAAAGGCTCAAATCCTGCATATCACGATAGATGGTGCGCTCAGAAACCTCCAAGCGCTCCGCTAATTCACGCGCCGTCACCAAACGCTTATTTCTTAGAATTTGGACTAATTGAAACAAACGATCAGCGCGGCGCATATTGACCTTCAGTGCATGGAATGGAGGCCAAGCATATTGCCTTCGGTGTCGTGTACCATCGCAATATGACCATTCTCACCAATAGCAAATTTATCTTTGAAAATCGACCCACCTGCTTCTACGGCGCGTTTAGCTTCCACCGCACAATCCTCACAAGAGAAATAGACCAAAGTACCAGCGAAGCCCGTAGGTACACCTTCCATTTTAACCAGTGCTCCGGTGGCACCATAGCCATGATCATCCATCGCAAAGGTTTGCATTTCTATTTTACCTTCTGGATCATTCAATGGCGCTAAACTGACTTGAAAAACTTGCTCATAAAATGCTTTAGCGCGCGGCATGTCCTGCACATAAATCTCAAACCAGCCAACTGGGTTACTCATGACTATCTCCTTATATGGTGTTTATTCATCAAGGGTTTAGTCTAAACCCTGTCTCCTGACAGCATTATGTCAGTAGTCATACAGGTATCTGTGTAAAGACGGCAAACCCGTCGTCGGTAGACAACCTACTCAAGTCGATACTCAAAGGTTATTCTGCTGTTTTTGGACAGCGCTTGCACCTTAAGCTTTGATTTACATAGATTAAATAAAGGAACCGCTAGATTGCTAGCGCCCCCTTTAAACTAAGTGAGGGAGTTTTGGCGTTTAACCCGACTTCTTCACAAACTGCGTCAGGATTACAATTTGCTGATCATTCACCCGACCTTCAATATGCTCAGGATTATCGCGCACCAAAGCAATATTACGCACTGCTGTGCCACGCTTAGCCGTGAAATTCGCGCCCTTCACTACTAAGTCTTTAACCAGAGTTACCGTATCGCCTGCTTGTAACACAGCGCCGTTGCTATCACGATGAACTATATTATCTTCATCAGACTGCGCTGTGTCAGCTTGTGCCCAAGCTAAAGTAGTCTCATCTAGATAAAGCATGTCTAAGGCTTGTTGCGCCCAAGCTTCGCTAGATAAACGCGTTAACATGCGCCAAGCTACAACCTGCACAGCAGGGGTCTGGCTCCACATGCTGTCATTTAAGCAACGCCAGTGCTGTACATTTAAGGCTGCCTCTTTAGGCATTTGGCTTTGACAATTAGCACAAAGCCAAGCACAGTCATCTGCTTGATCACCCGCCTTTGGAACTACTACAAAACTAGATAAATTTTCAGTAGCAGCACAAAGCTCACACTGATTCTGACTACGTGTTCTTAATTCTGCCTCAATCGACATACAAAATACTCAAAAAATTTTAGGCGGCGTTACGGACAACATCGGCAATCGCTTCGGCTAAACGTTTGGTTTCAGCGCCATCTTCACCTTCGACCATCACGCGAATCAGTGGCTCAGTCCCTGAGGCACGTAATAATACACGCCCCCGCTCACCTAGCTCAGTTTCTGCTTGTTTAACCGCATCTTGAATCGGTGTTGACTCATCTAAATTGATGCGCTGCTTGATCGGAACATTCACTAGTTTTTGCGGATATTTACGCATAATTTTCTTTAAATCATGCAAAGATTTGCCACTATATAGCATTGCCCGCAGCACTTGTAAGCCCGCCACAATGCCATCACCAGTGGAAATATGATCACGCACAATCACATGCCCAGAAGACTCGCCCCCCAGTACACATTGGTATTTTAGCATTAGCTCCATGACATAACGGTCACCAACTTTGGCACGATAAAACGGTATGCCCAAACGATTGATTGCTTTTTCCAAGCCAAGATTGCTCATTTGCGTACCAACTACACCAGCTTGTAAATAGTCACGGCCGCGCTCTTGAGCCATGACTGCGAGTGCTTCATCGCCATCAACGATCTCACCCAGATGATCAACCATAATTAAGCGATCGCCATCACCGTCTAAAGCTAAACCTAAATCAGCCCGATACTTGAGCACTGTTTCCCGCAAAATAGCTGTATCGGTCGCGCCACAATGATCATTAATATTAAAGCCATTCGGCTCATTCGCAATCGTAATGACTTCCGCACCTAACTCTCGAAACACATCAGGGGCGACATGATAGGTTGCACCATTTGCACAATCGACAACCACACGTAGACCTTTCAAGGAAAGCTCAGTGGGGAAAGCCCGTTTACAAAATTCAATATAGCGCCCCGCCGCGTCATTAATCCGTACCGCCTTCCCTAAGTCATTGGAAGCGACAGTGACTAACGGCTTATCTAAATAGGCTTCGATTTCCTCTTCCACATCATCAGGCAACTTCATACCATCCGCTGAGAAGAATTTAACGCCATTATCATGATAAGGATTATGCGAGGCACTAATGACAATACCAGCTGCTGCTCGGAAAGCACGAGTTAAATAGGCAATGGCAGGGGTCGGCATCGGGCCTAATAAGCGCACATTAACCCCTGCTGCGGCTAAACCCGCTTGTAAAGCAGACTCCAACATATAGCCAGAAATACGCGGGTCTTTGCCGATTAACACGAGTGGATGCCCGTCCCCTGCTAATACTTTGCCAGCTGCCCAACCTAACTTAAGTACAAAATCGGGAGTCATTGGCGCTTGCCCAATCGTGCCACGCACTCCATCTGTACCAAAATACTTTCTAGCCATCACTAAAATCCTACTTAATTTCTTAGGGATGCTTTATAGCACAGCTTGAGCTATTTTTAATGCTTCAACAGTCGCTGCAACATCGTGAACCCGCACAATTTTCGCACCCTTCACTGCAGCCATCACTGCTGCAGCCACACTGCCCTGCATACGTTCAGAAGCTGGGCGACCATTTAATAAAGCTCCAATCATGGCTTTACGCGATACACCTACCAGCAGCGGCAATTTAAAAGCTGCAAACGATTGTAAATTGCGAAATAACGTCAGGTTGTGCTCTAAATTTTTTCCAAAGCCAAACCCCGGATCCAAAATCAAGCGTTCACGAGCTATCCCTGCTTGTATACAAGCCTCAATACGCCCATGGAAAAACTCACCGACTTCTCGCACTACATCCTCATAATGAGGTGCTTGTTGCATAGTGCGCGGCTGACCCTGCATATGCATTAGGCAGATTAAAGCCTCTGCTTGTGCACACACCTCTAAACTACCTGCTTCTTGTAGAGCGCGAATATCATTAATGATTTCCACCTTATATTGCAGAGCTGCACGCATCACTTCTGGTTTACTGGTGTCAACAGAAATTGGAACCGCAAAGCGTTCGCGAATGGCAGCAATGATAGGCAGAACGCGCTCTAACTCTTCATCAAGGCTCACATCTTGCGCACCCGGACGAGTCGATTCACCACCAATATCAATGATGTCTACACCCGCTTGAATCATGGCCTCAGTTTGGTGGAGAGCTGCATCTAAACTATAGAAGCGTCCACCATCAGAAAATGAATCGGGGGTGATATTTAAAATCCCCATCACTTGCGTACCTGCTGTGCTGAGATCTAACATGCTCTCCGCTCCAAAAAGAAAGGCGTGGAATAATCCACGCCTTCATTAGCTCACTAATCAGTTGTGCTTAGTGCGAACCTGCAGGATCGCCTACCACTTCACCAGAACCTGCTTGAGGCAAACGGACTGAGGGTGGATTACCCTTGCCGTTATCATCTGTTTCTGTCCAATCAGCAGGTGGCTTTGGCTCTTCACCCCGCATAATGGCATCAATCTGCTCGCGGTCGATGGTTTCATACTTCATCAAGGCATTCGACATCGCATGCAGCTTATCCATATGGTCGATCAGAATTTGCTTAGCACGTGAATAATTACGCTCGATGACACCACGAATTTCTTCATCAATGGCATGAGCTGTATCATCTGACATTTGCTTATGCTGAGTAACCGTGCGGCCTAAAAAGACCTCACCCTCATCCTCAGAGTAAGCCAAAGGCCCCATGCGGTCAGACAAGCCCCATTTAGTCACCATATTACGTGCAATATCAGTCGCACGCTCGATGTCATTAGAAGCACCTGTTGTTACCCGCTCAGCACCAAAGATTAACTCCTCAGCGATGCGTCCACCATACAAACTAGAAATCTTACTTTCTAAACGCTGCTTGCTATTGCTATAACGATCTTCTACTGGCAAGAACATGGTTACACCTAAAGCGCGACCACGTGGAATGATGGTTACTTTATAGACTGGATCTTCTTCTGGCACATTAAGGCCGACAATCGCATGGCCTGCTTCATGATAAGCAGTCATCCGTTTCTCTTCCTCATTCATTACCATCGATTTACGCTCAGAACCCATCATGATTTTGTCTTTAGCTTTCTCAAACTCAATCATGTCTACTGTGCGCTTATTGGAACGTGCAGCAAATAGCGCAGCTTCATTCACTAAGTTAGCTAAGTCAGCCCCTGAGAAACCGGGCGTGCCGCGTGCAATTAAACTTGGTTTTACATCATCACCTAACGGCACTTTCCGCATATGCACTTTCAGGATCTGCTCGCGCCCACGTACATCAGGTAAAGGCACTACAACTTGGCGGTCAAAACGACCAGGGCGTAGTAAAGCTGGGTCTAAGACATCCGGACGGTTAGTCGCAGCAATAACAATAATACCTTCACTGCCTTCGAAACCATCCATCTCAACTAATAACTGGTTTAAAGTTTGTTCACGTTCATCATGGCCACCACCTAAACCCGCACCACGTTGACGCCCCACTGCATCAATCTCGTCGATGAAGATAATACAAGGTGCATGTTTTTTTGCTTGTTCAAACATATCGCGGACGCGGGAAGCACCCACACCAACGAACATCTCAACAAAATCTGAACCAGAAATACTAAAGAACGGTACTTTTGCCTCACCAGCAATCGCTTTAGCCAATAAAGTTTTACCAGTACCAGGCGAGCCTACCATCAGCACACCACGTGGAATCTTGCCACCTAGCTTTTGGAATTTGCTAGGGTCACGTAAAAACTCGACCAACTCCGCAACTTCTTCTTTAGCTTCATCACAACCAGCTACATCATTGAAAGTTACTTTTACTTGATCTTCAGTCATCATGCGTGCGCGGCTTTTTCCGAAGGACATTGCCCCACGTCCACCGCCGCCACCTTGCATTTGACGCATGATATAAATCCACAGGCCAATGATAAGCAGGAAAGGTACCCAGCTAATCACAATATCCCAGAAAATAGAGCGTTCTTCCGGGGCAGCTGCAGTTACTTTCACATCATTAGCTAATAAATCGCTAACCATTTGTGGATCATCAGGCGGAGTATAAGTGGTGAAACGCTCGCCATTTGTGGTCACACCAATAATTTTTTGCCCTCTGATATCCACTTCTTTCACATTCTTACTGCGTACATTTTGTAAGAAATCAGAATAAGACATAGCGGAAGCTTGATGACCAGGCTGTACGCTAAATTTGCTGAACACTGCAATCAAGACGAAAGCAATAACAGCCCAGATAAGCAAATTTTTGGTTAAATCATTCAAGAGACTATCTCCATTTCCGGTCTATTGACCCTCACGCTACCTTACAGGTTTCCGTGATACTACACCAAAAACCCTTGTCCAAGCACATAAACTTCACGACTACGGGGTCTTGAGGCTGCTGGCTTGCGAATTTTTACCGTTTTGAAATGCCGCCGAACCTCTTGTAAAAACTTATCAGAGCCATCACCCTGAAACAGTTTCACTAAAAAGGCTCCACCCGGCTTTAAGACTTGTTGTGCCATCTCCAAAGCTAATTCACATAGATAAATCGCTCGGGGTTGATCCACTGCATCCATACCACTCATATTGGGTGCCATATCGGAAAGTACAAGGTCTGCTTTTTCATCACCTAGTAAATTAAGTAACTCAGCTAAAACCGCATCCTCTCGAAAATCACCTAGCACAAATTCAACATTCGGAATTGGCTCAATTGGCAAAATATCACTCGCTACCACTCGACCCGTGCGTCCAACCAATTGCACTGCAACTTGGCTCCACCCCCCTGGTGCTGCTCCTAAGTCTACGACTTTGATCCCTGGGCGCAACACATGATCCTTATCTTGGATTTCTTTGAGCTTATAAACCGCACGCGAACGATAGCCTTCTTGTTGAGCTTTTTTCACATACTCATCATCGAAATGCTCACGTAACCATTTGTGACTGCTTTTGCTTCTTGCCATACTATCAACTTACTACTTAAACTCGCGCCTTTTTGGGAAGAACGGTTATGGAACTCACGGATGCACAAAGAAAGCGCTTAAAAGGGTTAGCGCACACCCTCCACCCTATTGTCTTAATTGGGCAACAAGGTCTTAAAGATACCATCTTGGTCGAATTGAATAATGCTTTGGAATACCATCAATTAGTAAAAATTAAAATTAATGCGGGTGATCGAGAGTTAAGAAATGAAATTCTCGAACAAATTCTTGAGCATGCTAGTGAGGCAATTTTAATTCAACAAATTGGTAATACCGCTGTGTTATACCAACGTAACCCCGAACGCCCCTATTTACTCTCTTCCTCCCAATAAAACCTTCGGGTTTTATTGGCCTAAAATAAAAAAGGCCTGCACAATTATGATGCAAGCCTTTGGTATATGGCGCGTCCAGAAGGATTCGAACCTCCGACCGCCTGGTTCGTAGCCAGGTACTCTATCCAACTGAGCTATGGACGCTTTCTGAAGGCGCGTATTTTGCGCATTTCACTTTAGTAGGTCAAGAACTTTTTTAAGTTTCTTTTTACTACTTATCTCATAAATGGCGGAGAGGGCGGGAGTCGAACCCGCGATGAGCTTTTGGCCCATGCTCCCTTAGCAGGGGAGTGCCTTCGGCCTCTCGGCCACCTCTCCGTACAGAGAAAATCATGTTTATTTATGAAGGCCGCAAGAATACATGGCTTACAGGCTTTGGTAAAGAGTTAATTTGAATTTTCTTCGCTTACAGCTGGTTCTGTCGTTTCATGGTGAATTCGTTCGTAAATTTCTTCACGATGGACAGCCACATCTTTAGGTGCGTTAATGCCTAGGCGTACTTGGTTACCTTTGACTCCTAATACAGTGACGCTGACTTCGTCGCCAATCATCAGGGTTTCCCCTACCCTACGAGTCAATATCAACATAACGCAAATCTCCATATCGCTGCATTTAATTCACCGAACTTCTTATAGAGTCTGAAACCCTAATACTCAGAACAGCAGTTAGTTGCTCAACATTCCCACATAGCGACTGAACTGAGCCTTAACTTTTATACTCCCTGTTGTACTTTTACCATTAAGTGGTAAAAAGCAACAGGAAATTATTTAGGATTTAAAAAAATTTTCTACACCGCCCATAAAAAAGCCACCACAGTTAAGGACTTAACTGGATGGCTTTTAAAAAAACTAGAAAAACTTAAAATAGGTATTTAGGCAGATAAACCAAAGGCTTTATGCAACACACGCACCGCTAGCTCTAAATACTTTTCATCAATAACCACCGCTACTTTGATTTCAGAAGTAGAAATCATGTGAATATTGATGCCTTCGTCTGCTAATACCTTAAACATCTTACTAGCCACTCCAGCATGCGAACGCATCCCTGCACCCACAATAGCCACCTTGGCAATATTCTCATCGCCCTCCCAGCCCTTTGCACCTAAAGCTTCACAGGTGCGTGCGAGGATTTGTGTTGCTTTGGTGTAGTCATTTTTATGTACAGTAAAGGTGAAGTCCGTTGTACCACCAGCACCACCAACACCTACATTTTGCACAATCATGTCGACTTCGACATTGGCTTCAGAAATAGGACCTAAAATTTGATAAGCCACACCCGGCCGGTCTGGAACACCTTTGACGGTTAATTGGGCTTCATCACGGTTAAAGGCAATCCCACGAACCGATACTTCTTCCATTACTTCATCCTCACGAGTAACCAGTGTGCTTTTGCCCTCATCAGTTTCATCAAAGCTCGACAGCACACGAATAGGCATATCATATTTATAAGCGAATTCTACCGAACGAATTTGCAAGACTTTAGAGCCTTGGCTTGCCATTTCCAGCATTTCTTCCAAACTTAAAACTGGAATATGCTTGGCTTTAGGCTCAATCCGTGGGTCAGTCGTATAAACCCCATCTACATCGGTATAAATTTGGCACTCATCCGCTTTTAAGGCGACGGCTAAGGCCACACCAGTGGTATCAGAACCACCCCGCCCTAAAGTCGTAATGCTGCCATCGGCGGTTACACCTTGGAAACCAGCTACAACCACTACCTTACCTTCACTCAAATCTTTGCGAATGGCCGAACCATCAATATCCATAATACGGGCTTTAGTATGCGCATCATCGGTCAGAATACGCACTTGACCGCCGGTATAAGAGCGCGCTGGCTGGCCTTTTTTCTCTAAAGCAAGCGCCAACAAGCCAATCGTGACTTGCTCACCTGTTGCCAGAATAGCGTCTTTCTCGCGCTCAGAACCCGTTGGATTCACTGCATTAATCAGTGCAACCAGCTTATTGGTTTCTCCTGACATTGCAGAAACCACCACCACGACATCATTACCCTTCTGCCGCCAACGGATGACCCGATCAGCCACCGCCGCTATGCGCTCCGGCGAACCAACCGAGGTACCGCCGTATTTTTGTACGATCAGTGCCATGACTTACCTTCAATCTATAAAAATAACTACCCCCTCAAATGAGGGGGCTAAGACTATAATCTTTTTTTCAAAGAAATACTAAACGCGTTCAGCAACCCAAGCTTGAACCGAATCTAAAGCTTTCGGTAAGGCAGCAACATCACTTCCACCCCCTTGTGCCATATCCGGACGGCCTCCACCTTTACCACCTAATTGACCTGCGACAAAGCCTAACAAATCTCCTGCTTTGACTTTAGCGGTTTCGTCTTTAGTCACACCGGCTACGAGACTTACTTTGTCATCTGCAACTGTTGCTAAAATTACTACGGCCTTACCCAATTTATTTTTCAGTTGGTCAACCGTATCACGCAAGGACTTAGGATCAGCACCTTCTAAATTCGCAGCCAAGACCTTAATACCTGCTACATCAATCGCTTGATCCGCTAAATTAGAACCCGCTTGTGAAGCAATCTTGCCTTTCAGTTGCTCTAACTCTTTTTCTAAAGCCCGATTTCGTTGCACCAAAGCTTCAGTTTTGTCTAACACTTCATTGCTGCTCGATTTTAATAAGCGCGCTACATTGCCAAGACGAGCATTGACCTCATTTAACCAAGCCAGTGCATTTGCGCCTGTGACTGCTTCAATCCGGCGAATCCCTGCAGCAACCCCGCCTTCACTAAGGATTTTAAATAAGCCAATATCGCCAGTACGCGCCACATGGCAACCACCGCATAATTCAGTGGAGAAGCCAATCTGCATGACGCGCACAATGTCGCCGTACTTTTCACCGAATAAGGCCATCGCCCCGGCTGCTTTAGCTGACTCCATATCCATCAAGCGTGCAGAAGCCGCCGCATTCGCGCGAATTTGCGCATTTACTAGCGTCTCTACCTCAACGATTTGCTCAGCAGTGACCGCTTCTGGATGCGAAAAGTCAAAACGCAAGCGCTCTTCATTGACCAACGAGCCTTTTTGCTCAACATGCGTTCCTAAAACTTGACGTAAGGCGGCATGCATCAAATGCGTCGCTGAGTGATTGAGAATCACCGCTTTACGACGAGTACTATCGACTTCAGCAGTCACGGTAGCACCCATTTGAATACTGCCAGTTTCTACTTGCCCGAAATGGATAAAGGTTTTGCCTTGTTTTTGCGTATCGGTAACCCGAAAAACACCCGTACTAGTTTTTAAATAGCCTGTATCGCCCACTTGACCACCAGACTCTGCATAGAAAGGCGTATTGACCAAAACAATTTGCCCTTCTTGGCCAACGGTTAAACTTTCCACCGCTTGGCCTGCGCTAAATAAACCAATAATTGAGCTGGTTTCACTTAAAGTATCATAACCGTGAAAATCGGTTTCGCTATCGATTGCCAACTTGTCATTATAGTCAGCCCCAAATTTACCCGCTGCACGCGCACGCTCACGCTGGGCATTCATGGCTGCTTCAAAGCCTGCTTCATCTAATTTTAGATTACGTTCGCGCGCAATATCAGCGGTCAAATCGAGCGGGAAACCGTAGGTATCATAGAGCTTAAAGACCGTCTCACCGTCGATGGTATCGCCTGATAACTCAGCAATCGCATTTTCAAGGATTTTCATCCCTTGCTCTAGCGTTTCTGCAAAGCGACGTTCTTCTTTCTCTAAAGCTTGCTCAACTTGAGTTTGTACCTTCACTAACTCAGGATAAGCAGCACCCATTTCATTGACTAGAGGCTGTACTAACTTATAGAAGAACGGTGCTTGCATACCAAGCTTGTAACCATGCCGAATCGCCCGACGAATAATCCGCCGCAAGACATAACCGCGCCCTTCATTCGAAGGCAATACTCCATCGACGATTAAGAAGGAACAGGATCGAATATGGTCAGCAATCACTTTTAAAGAGGCACTATTGGGATCAGTACCAGCAGCCGCTAACTCAAGTGCTGATTTGATCAGTGCTTGGAATAAATCAATTTCATAATTGCTATGCACACCTTGCAAAATGGCCGCTAAGCGCTCCAAACCCATCCCCGTATCAACGGATGGTTTAGGCAAACGACGCATTTCACCGTCTTTGGTACGCTCAAACTGCATGAAAACGAGATTCCATATCTCGATAAAGCGGTCACCGTCCTCTTCAGGTGTACCTGGAGGGCCACCCCAAATATGTGTGCCATGATCATAGAACACTTCAGTACAAGGCCCACAAGGCCCTGTGTCACCCATTTGCCAGAAGTTATCTGAAGCGTAACGCGCACCTTTATTATCACCAATCCGGCTAATCCGGTCAGCTGGAAAACCAATGCCTTCTGACCAAATCTTAAAGGCTTCATCATCCTCAGCGTAAACGGTGACCCATAAGCGTTCTTTGGGGAGCTTCAACACGTTGGTTAGAAACTCCCAGCAGAAGCGAATTGCATCTTCTTTGAAATAATCGCCAAAACTGAAATTGCCAAGCATTTCAAAAAAGGTGTGATGCCGCGCGGTATAACCCACATTTTCCAGGTCATTATGCTTGCCGCCCGCACGTACACAGCGTTGTGCTGTGGTAGCACGCACATAAGAGCGTTTATCCATCCCAAGGAATACGTCTTTAAATTGCACCATCCCTGAGTTGGTGAATAAAAGCGTGGGATCATTGCCGGGCACTAGCGAACTGGAAGGCACGATTTCATGGCCTTGGCTAGCAAAATAACCTAAAAACTTTTGTCTTAACTCAGCACTTTTCATGGAAAACCGCATTAATTGTTTCTAAATAAAAGCCCCTCCCAGCTAAAAAGCGACTTTGACGGGCACGTTCAGGCCAATCAATGGGGAGAGTATCGCCAAATTTTTTCTGCCGTTGATAGGCCGCTAAAGTTTGCCAATCAATTTCAGCTTCATCTAATACGGTTTTAGCTAATTCAGACTCCACCCCTTTTTCACGCAGTAAATGGGAGAGTTTTAGTGGGCCATAACCTTTTGAAACGGCAGAACGCACTAGCATTTCTGCATAGCGTTGATCGTTCAAATAATCAGATTGCGCTAGCTTATCTAAGACTTGCTCAATCAGGCTACTATCTTCTGTCAAACTTGCTAATTTTTTTGCTAATTCAAGGCGCGAATGCTCACGTAAAGCAAGCACTCGCAAGGCTTTGGCAAACAGCTCAGCTTCTGTGGCAGAAGCCGACACTATAGCACCTGTAGAGGTAGATGAGGGGGCATTACATTAATTCATCCGCGGGCAAATCATCGTCTTCCTCAGCTGCAGAGGTAATAATGGGTGCAGTTAAAGCAGCTGCACGAATTGCTTGCTCAATCGTTTTAGAGACTTCTGGATGTTCTTTTAAATAAGTTTTGGCATTGTCTTTGCCTTGACCGATTTTTTCACCATTGTAGCTGTACCAAGCACCTGCTTTACCAATCAAGCCTTGATTCACACCTAACTCAATTAACTCGCCTTCACGAGAGATACCTTCACCATAAAGAATTTCAAACTCAGCCTGTTTAAACGGCGGAGCCATTTTATTCTTTACAACTTTCACGCGGGTTTCATTCCCGATAACCTCTTCGCCTTTCTTGATAGAACCAATACGGCGAATATCTAAACGCACTGATGCATAAAACTTCAGCGCATTCCCACCGGTAGTAGTTTCTGGGCTACCAAACATCACCCCGATCTTCATGCGAATTTGGTTAATGAAAATCACCAAGGTATTAGAGCGCTTAATATTACCGGTCAATTTACGCAAGGCTTGCGACATCAAACGTGCTTGTAAGCCCACATGCGAGTCACCCATATCGCCTTCAATTTCAGCTTTAGGCGTTAAAGCAGCCACGGAGTCAACGACAACAATATCTACCGCACCTGAACGCACTAGCATGTCAGCAATTTCTAAAGCTTGTTCACCTGTATCAGGTTGGGAAACTAATAAATCATCCACATTCACGCCAAGCTTAGCCGCATAACTTGGATCTAAAGCATGTTCTGCATCCACGAAAGCCGCTGTACCACCAGCTTTTTGGCATTCTGCAATCACTTGTAGAGTCAACGTGGTTTTACCAGAGGATTCTGGGCCATAAATCTCAATGACACGCCCCTTCGGTAAACCACCAATACCTAGCGCAATATCCAAAGTCAACGAGCCTGTCGAAATCGCTTCAATATTCCGTACCGCAGCAGCGTCGCCCATACGCATCACTGCGCCTTTGCCGAACTGACGTTCGATCTGTCCTAATGCCGCCGCCAATGCTTTTTTCTTGTTCTCATCCATGCCGGTCACTCCTTATAACTGAGTAAAATTAATCTGTTTGAACGCGCTAATTATCGCATAGTTAAGGTCGGTATAGAACTAAAACAGACGAAAAAAACGAACAAAAAACAAACCTTCTATCTTAGACTAGCGGCATGGACTATCTATCTGAATAAATTGATTTTTTTATTAAATTTTAAACGCTGTATGTTGGGAAGGGAACCATAAAACCTGAAAATTTCAGCCTGCGCAATCAGAAAACAACACTAGAACTAAGTTTATTATTACCCTCAGCTCCAAGGCTCTAAAACTTACCGTTTAAGCGCAAAAATTATTGAGCACTGCAGCCTGTGCTACACTCAAATAACATTCTAATAAATATAGTTTTTAACAAAAATAAGGAGGTAGGAATGTTTAAAAAATTAGCTTCTGAAGCCCTAGGCTTAAGCGATATTGGTGTCATTGTCTCCCCTAATGACTATGACAAGGTTGACGCTGATGACTACTTGTTCCATGAAGACGGCGAAAAAATCTTCTTTCTGATCAAATCTAAAAAAGATGAATACTGCTTTACCAATTTTGCCCTCATCCATGTCGATGGTGATTCAGCAGTGTCCTCTAAACGCATGATCAAACGTTATGATTTTGCCAGTGCTTTCATCGAGCAAGTACGTATTGAAACGGCGGGCACCATTGATATGGATGTAGAACTAAAATTCATTATCGCGGGTGTCACCTTTAGTATTGATGTGCGCAAGACGCATTTGGAACAACTCAAAGACATCTACAAAAGTCTGATAAGCATTCATAAACGCCAAGTCGCAGATGGCGTGTGTCGTGACAATGTGCGACAAGCGCTCAATGCAACCTCATCCATTTATAAACTAAATACTGCTACTAATGGTGAGGTAGTGGGGCAATTCAAAGAACTACTCAGTCAACTTAATACAGCTCTACTAGTCACGCATACTAAACGTGACTATACCGATGTATTTAACAAGTACATTCATAATTAATTGATTACTTGATGGTCAGGGGTTGGTTATTTTTCCGACCTCTGGCTTGTCAGTAAACTATTAACAGCCTTCAGTGCTGCCAATACAGCCTGATTACGGACTTGCTCACGATTGCCTTGGAAATAAAAAGTGTCTGCCCACTCAAGGCTATTCTTGACAACCACAGCAATACAAACAGTACCCACGGGTTTATACACACTCCCCCCCTCTGGCCCAGCTATGCCACTCACAGCCACAGCAACCTGAGCCATGGATTGCTCGAGTGCACCTTTTGCCATCTCTAGCACTACGGCTTCACTCACTGCGCCGTAAGCTTCAATAGTTTGTGCAGCAACCTTTAATAAACGCTGTTTAGCTGCATTACTGTACACAACAAAAGCACTGTCAAACCAGACTGAACTCCCTGCCATGTCTGTACAGACCTTAGCCACCCCACCACCCGTACAAGACTCAGCAATAACGAGAGACCAGTTTGCTTGTTTAAGCTGATTCGCTAAATGCTCAATTACATCGTAAACAGAATCTTGCATGCTAAGCGGGCTCCTAGTGCACAAAAAATGTGCTTATATTAAACTGCATGTATGAATAACAAGACTTAAAGCCCTCATTATGCAAACACTGGATGACACACAGAAACCACCTTTTAGCGCTGAAGAAATTCGCATTCTAGGTAGTTTAATGGAAAAACAACTAACTACTCCGAATAATTATCCACTAACCATTAACTCCTTAATGTTAGCTTGCAATCAAAAAACTAGCCGCGAACCCCTCATGAACCTGAAAGAAGGCGATGTCGGGCATATTGCCCGTAGTTTAATTGAGGATGGCTGGATTGTGCTGCAAAATAGTGGGCGTGCACAGCGAGTAGAACATAAAGTACAGCGTAAATTAAATTTAACACCTCAGCAGCAAGCTGTTTTAGCGGTACTCATGCTGCGTCGCCCACAAACACTGAATGAACTAAAGATTCGTACCGACCGCATGGCTGAATTTAAGCAGCCTGAGCAAATTCGGACTATACTTGAAGACTGGCTAACGGCTGAGCAGCCATTAGTAATGAAACTACCGCCCCAAGCGGGACAACGTGAAGAGCGTTACTATCACACCTTAGGTTCTGAAACTTTAGAAAGTCTACAAGCAGAGGTATCTACTACTAAAGTAGATGATGTGGCTGAGTTGAACGAATCAATGTATGCAAGCTTATTAAAGCGTATTGAAAGCCTAGAACGTCGGCTTGAACACTTAGAAAGTTCAGTCTTAAATGGTTAGAATAACTAAACAATTAGGATAATTTTCGTCACTTGTGCATTGCAGCAACAATCACTAATATGAGTTTCATAGCACGAAGCAACTGAAGTTCAGATTGATGATAAGTGCAAACAATTTGTCGGCGCTCGCAGCTTAATAGGTACATGACTCCTCCTCTCCTCCAATCATATACCGTTGCGAGCGCTTTTTAATTTCTCCCTTGGTTAATTGCAACCTCGCTAAGACGCTGGATCAGGCAAAACGCCAACTCCCACAAGGCAGCCCATCCAGCGTCCATGCATCTACCTGATACCGAATTAAACGCAAGGTTGGAAAGCCTACCGCAGCGGTCATGCGCCGCACCTGTCGATTGCGTCCCTCACGAATTTTTAACTCTAACCAACTATCTGGAATATTTTTTCTTACGCGAATTGGTGGCTGGCGCGGCCATAAATCTTTAGGTTCGTCTATTAAGCGCACTTCAGCAGGCAAAGTCCAACCGTCGTTTAGCTTTACCCCTTTGCGCAAAACGGCTAAAGCTTCTGCAGTTGGTAAGCCTTCAACTTGTACCCAATAAGTTTTAAACGCTTTATATTTCGGATCTGCAATTCGTTGTTGCAAGCGACCATCATTGGTTAAAACTAACAAACCTTCACTATCTCGATCTAAACGTCCTGCCGCATAAAAATTTGGTAGCTTAATGTAATCCGCTAAAGTTTGCCGGCCATGTTCATCGGTAAACTGGCAAAGCACATCGAATGGTTTGTTAAATAAAATAACGCGAGACATGAGCTAGGGCTGTAATAACAAAGGCTGAAAACCAGCCGTCGCATAAGTTTCAAATCCCTTATCAGTGCGCCAAATAAAAAAAGCCTTAAGTTGATGCTGATCAGCAAATGCCCTGCCCTTAATCTCGCCCATCGCCATCAGCATGGTTGAATAAGCATCCGCTAGAGTCGTATTCTCCGCTACCACAGAAACGGAAGCTAAACTATGGCTTGCGGTATAACCCGTAGTGGTATCAATGGTGTGCGAGTAACGCTTACCATTTTCAATAAAAAAATCCCGATAATCACCTGAGGTGGATAAACCAGCATTTACTAAGCGCATGCCTTGTTGTACAGCATTACCTAAATCTACCGGCTTCTCAATCCCAATCCGCCAATCATCACCCCGCGGGCTTTTACCTAGGGTACGTACTTCCCCACCCAATTCGATCATATAATCTTTAATGCCTTGCTGCTCAAAGTACTGGCCGATTAAATCGACTGCATAACCGGGAGCAATCGAAGCCAAATCCACATACATCTCAGGCAAAGCTTTACGCAAGGCTGGGGGTTGTTCTTGAGTAAATAACTTCTGGTAGCCGACTTTAGCTAAAGCCGTTTGAATCTCTGCATCGGTTGGCTTAGTTTCTGCTTTTTTTGTACTACCAAAACCCCAGATATTTACCAAAGGTCCAACGGTAATGTCATACACCCCTTTGCTGAGCTGACTGACTTGCTGAGCTGCTGCTACTACTTTGACTAAATCCAAAGAAACCGGAAACCACTCCGTTACTTGAGCTTGGTTAAAGCGGGAAATCTCTGAGTCCTTGCGCCAATTCGACATTTGCTCATCAATCCGCACTAAAATAGCATCCACACCTGCGCGCAAAACTTTGGCATCTTTGGTCAAGCGCGGGTTTGGTAGAAAGGTAATATGCCAAGTAGTGCCCATGCTCTCGCCTTGTAAACGCACCGCCGTACTTTCTTTGGAGCTGCAAGCTGTTAGCAGAACCAAACAGGCTAATGCCAGCATCCAAGCTGGCATTAAAGTAGATTGACGCAGCATTCGCCTAAGCAAATTAGCGACCTTTCGCAGGCGGTGCAGGATCGCGTCCTGATGGATTAGTGAACCGATCATTGAGACGTTGAACCAAGCGATCCACTGAGTGACGAATATTATCCAAACGCCGGCGATTCAGATTACCCCAACCTGCAGGTTTAGTTTGGAGAATCGAGCGGAAGAAGCCTGTACTTTTCTTGAAAGCAGCTTGTAGGTTGCCATAGGTCTCTTCAGTGCCTAATGACTTACCCACATAACTACGCACTTTGCTACGAATTAAGAAGTGCACAATCAACAGAATCAAAAGTGGAATGGCAATGAAAATAGCTGACATCACAGGGCTTGACTGCGCCTCAGCCAGCCAAGGTGGATTGAAGGTCAAACCTTGCCACCAGCCTAGCCAAACCGTTAACGCAATCCCACCCACGGCTAAAGCAGCAAAAGCAATTCCATCCCAAATTAAGGTATCACGCCGCCAACGCTGTAATAAGGTGCGTAGGCGTGGTACTGCTTGTTGTTCAATTTGATTACTAGTGGATTCTAGATTACCGATAATGCGATACACCCGTTCTACATTCACGCCATCAATGCGCTCCATAATGCGCTGGTAATCTGCATCCCGTTTAGCCACATAACGCGCCCATACCGCCTCATTCGGTACAGGTACTGCTAAACGATCATTAAACAAAATATGAAAACTACCGGCTGATAAACCACTTTGTACCAGTGCTTTTTGCCATGAAGCGACGATATCTTCTAAATTATCTTCACGGGCTGAGGTATCTACTTGGTTCAAGATAAACAAGAATTTAGAGTTATCATTGCGGCGCTGTGTACCACGTACTAAATGCTCTAAAGTATCTTGCATCGCTCCCGGTTCAGGATGACGCGCATCAAAGAACACCATGACTAAATCAGATAGCTCAATAATATGATCGGTCAGGCGCAAGATCGCCTTACGCTGTGCATCCGCATCAAACCCAGGGGAGTCAATCAAAATCCGCCCGCGCAGCTTTTCACTGGGAGCTGCCTTCATTTGCAGATAGTTGTCAATACGTGAGCCTTCACCCGCACTAACGGCTTCAATTTCCTCACCGATTTGATAGAACGGGAAACGAGGGTCTCCATCCAAAGCTAAACCGGGTAAAGTACGCTGTGTGCCATCAGGGCTAAAGGTAATCACAGTAAAACGATCATCAACTGCCTGGTTGCCTGTGCGTTGCAGCTCTAAGCCTAGATAAGTATTGATAAAACTCGACTTGCCCGCTGAGAAAGTGCCCAAAATCGAAATCAGCGGCCACCATGAAATTTGCGTTGCATAGGACTCACCCGGTGCTAGTAAGCCGATTTTCTTGGCAACTACATCAAGCTCACGATATTTGCCAACGACATCCACCATAGTGGGATTTTCACGCTTTAAATGCTCTTGCAGCAGATTAAGGCGTTGCTCCATACGTTTATCAGGGGTCATGCGACGATCCTTTATTTAATTATGCAAACCCGCCAAGGTCGCAGCCACTGATAAGTTAATTTGAGAGTGGCTCTCTGGTTGAGGCTTAGCAGGCTGTAGTAATGGTTGAGTTATCGGAGCAACTGTAGTCGGTGTTTGCGGCGCGGTTGGTGCCATCCCTTGTTGTCCCGAATAAAGCCAGCCAGCATTATAATACGGACTGCTGTAATAAGGTACTAGCGGTGCCGCTGGTAGCGATATGGGTGGATTAGCATTACCACCGCCAAAGGGCATAAAACTATTAAATAAACGCATCGGCTTAGCAATACTGCGGTTCATACTCCACATATCATGCTGCATATTATAAGCCGAGACCGCCATATGCTGAGTCGAAGCATTCATCTGGGTGACATCATTAGACATACGTTGAGTACTGTTATTCATTGCATGCATGGTATTGGACATGGCATTGGTAGAATTAACAATACTCGCCATCTGCCCTGACATGGTCGTCATACTACTGGAAATACTTAGCATGCTGGTATCGACCGAAGCGCTTAACTGCACAATGGTTTCCGCTAAACGATTCACATCACTGGTCAAGCGTTGAATCAGATAAAATCCATAACCTGCCAGAATAATAAAAGCAACGAGAGAAGGGTAAACTAAAAACTTGAGTAGTGTAGTGGCATTGGATTGATTAGTTTCAAACTGACGTAAATCCTGTTCGACACCAGTTAATTCGTGCTCGACACTTTTCAACTCTAAATTAACCTCATCTAAAGAAACCTTAGATTGAGTCGACATGCGTGTGCTCCTGTGGGTTTGTAAAGGAGCTTCAATAGGAAACCCCAAACAATAAAACCTTAGGCTGCTCTATAAACGGCAACCCGCCTTTTTATCTTTGGTGGATAAGAGGAAATGGCATGCCCTAAGACATGCCATGGATAGATTTCGTTATTTTATCACAGCACCGATTTCAGCGGCTTTAGTTGGATCAACCACATCAGCATAAACTTTAATGCTTTGTAATTCAGTGATCCGCCCTTGCTCAGCTAACCAAGGCGCAATTTCAGCGTATAAACCAACCGCTTCAGTACTTTTACCTTGCTTCCAATAAACGTTCGCTAACTCACCTTTATAATCAGGTTTGTTATCTTTTTTCAGTAAAGACTGATAGAAACCTACTGAACGGTCATATTCACCACTCCAATAAGCTTCACGAGCTGCTAATAATAAATTTTCAACGCTAGAACTATCATTCACAGCTTGTGCTTCAGTAGCTGCTGCGGTTGCAGTAGTACCAACAGCAGCTTGCTCAGCGACTGAAGCAGAAGCAGCTTGGGCTTGCTCACCGCTAGCAGCGGTTTGTTCTGCATTAGCGGCATTAGCCTCAGCGCCATGACCTGCTGGCATAGCTGCAGCTGCTTGAGCCTGCGTTGAACCTTGCTCATGCCCAGCAGCACCTTGTTGAGCCTGCATTTCATGCTGGCCTGCTTTGGCTTGATGTTCTTTCTTAGGTGGTGCACTGCTGCCCACAATATAGTTTAAAAGGATAGCAATAGCTGCTAGTAGCCAAGCAAACACTATAGGATGCACTAATAGCCAACGGAAAGCTTTCATGGATATCTCCTGTCTCCAAACCCCGAATACGGTTAATTAATAAGGTGGTAAAGCTCCCGCCCCAAGGCATCAATTTCAGCTGCTGCCTTAGAGCGCGGTTCCATTTCAAATACCGCTAAGCCTTCACTAAAGGATCGACGGTAGCTTGTTCTTAAATAAAGACGCGAATCTAGTAAGTGCAGACCCTCTAACATTCCCAAGGCTTCTGCCGCTTCTGCGGTTTCACGCACGGTGGAATGTGTATCTGCTCGGTTGAGTAAAGCGAATAATTTAACAGGTCGCTGTTGACGAATTTCTGCAATCATCTTTAGAAATCGTTGCGTCGACCAGACATCAGCTTGGCTAGGTGATACTGGAATCAATATCTGATCAGCTCGCTGAATGGCTAATTCAGTAGCACGCCTATCGGCTAATCCAATATCTACTAACACATGCGTATGCTGTCCTTCAGACCCTAACGCCTCCACCTTCCGCTCTGGTTTAAGCTTAGGTAGATAACCTTCCTCAGCCCGGATTTCGAAGGCATCAGAAGTGGTCGATTGCGGATCTAAGTCATACACTAGAACATGCACATTTTGGCGAGTTGCTGCCCAAAGAGCGAGGTTAAAAGTGACTGTACTTTTACCTGTCCCACCTTTGAGGTTGCCAATTAATGTAATCATGCCCACTTTTCGCTTACTCCAAGCTATGAACCTTGATTCATAGCTGGATCACTCCGCTTATTGAGCCGGAGCTGGTTGTTGTGGTTGAGCAGGTACTTGTGGTGCTGCTGGTTGTTGGTGTTGCATACGGCCACCTTGCATATACATGCGTGGTTGACCCGCTGGCATGGGATACATCGGCGCCATACCTTGCGGCATCATCATCATTGGCATTTGGTTAGCCTGTGGCACGACAGGAATAATGTACCAATATTGCACCTGTTGTTGATAAGGCATCGCCATTGGCATAGCAGTCATCGGCATCATTGGAGCCATTGGACGACCTTGCATCAGCGGCTGAACATTCACACTAGCTTGATTAGGCACTTGTGCTAATTGCTGTTCTGGTGCTGCTGGTGCTTGCGGCGCTTGTGGCTCTACAGGTGGCTGAGGCGCTTGAGCAGTTTGCTCTGACACACCCGTTTGACCAGGCATATCAGGCATTTGGAGTTCAGTTGAATTTTGAGTAGGTTGGGCTGGAGCTTGCGCAGTTTGTTCAGGAGCTACTGGCTGTTCAGAAGTGGCGGCTGGTTGTGCTGGAGCTTGCGCGGCTTGCTCTGGTGCTGCCGGCTGTGCTGGAGCCTGAACAGCTTGCTCAGAGGCTGCTGGTTGTACAGCTTGCTCTGGAGCAGCAGGTGCCGTAGCTTGATCAGGCAAAGTTGGCATTGCTAACTGACCAGCTGGCGCTTGTTCTGGTGCTGCTGGAGCTTGTGCAGTTTGTTCCGGCGCGGCTGGTTGCTCAGGCAAAGTTGGCATTGCTAACTGTGCTGCGGCCTGAGGAGCTGCTGGTTGTGCTGGAGCTTGCGCGGCTTGTTCGGGTGCTGCTGGCTGCTCTGGTGTCAGCGGTTGCACTGGAGCTTGAGCAGTTTGCTCTGGTGCTACTGGTTGGGCTGGAGCTTGCGCAGCTTGTTCGGGTGCTGCTGGCTGTTCAGTAGTTGCTGGTTGTGCTGGCGCTTGGGTAGTTTGCTCTGACGCTGCTGGCTGCTCAGGAAGAGCAGGTATCTCCAGTTGTGCTGCGGCCTGAGGAGCAACTGGTACACCTTGCTCCACAGTAATACTACCTTCTACAGGCACTGGAGTTGCATATGGCCCAGGTGGTGGTGCTGGCATATCGGCTGCTTGTACAGTAACTGCAACATTAGCTGCACTCACCGTAATTTCATTAGTAGCTACAGCGGCAGTATTTGTATTAGTTGCTTCGACTTTAACACTTGGTGCAGCCATTTCATTAGGATTTACAAAAGGCCCAGGAGGTGGTAAAGGCAAATCAGCTGCCAGCACTGCGCCCGAGGCTAAAGCTGTCGCGATAGCCAACGCAACTAGATTTCTATTAAGCGTATTCATTAAAGAACTCCTTAAAATTTAAATATCTTTTTTCAGCTTGATGCCTCTGCGTTTAGCAGGTTTGGCAGCTCCTGCCGACTCATTATTCTCGCTTTTTTCTAGCTCGACCTGAATTGGTTTCTCTGGTTCGGGTAAACCAGAATCTGACTCTAGTAACTTGCGACGTACTGGTTTATCAGGCTCAGGCTCAGGCTCAGGCTCAGGCTCAGGCTCAGGCTCAGGCTCAGGCT